>JACCDG012084790.1_pt1 | contig 54082 bp, 47 predicted proteins | sample 7442471 | NCBI WGS metagenome assembly JACCDG01 (sample SAMN15323444, study PRJNA562643) | freshwater metagenome | isolation source: river surface water | place: USA:Blue River Watershed | collected 2017-08-17 | reverse complement strand
TTTGATTCAATTGCCCAGATGGCGGAATTGGTAGACGCGCTGGTCTCAAACACCCGTGGGTGCAAGCCCGTGCCGGTTCGACTCCGGCTCTGGGTACAAGCCTCTCAAGCAATTGAGAGGCTTTACCATTTTTAGAGCTTTTGGTTTACTAATTCTTTCCAACTTTCATAAATCGTTTTCGTTTGAGACAAGTCAGCTAAATGCGGATTGATCGTTTTAATATGTTTAATATTAGCAACTGCCTCTTTTTCGGACTTATAATAATTGAGACCTAAACCAGCTCCCAACGCCGCTCCAAATGCGCCATCCGAATCTAATAAATCCACCGAAACATTCGCGGCATTTACAATCGTTTGGGCAAAAACTTCACTCAGATACATATTAGCATATCCAGCTTTTAATTTTGTGGGTTTAATACCTGCATCTGCCAACATCTCTATGCCATATGCCATAGAAAAGGCAATTCCTTCTTGTGCTGAACGTATCATTTCCGCACGCCCATGCCGATTTAAATCTAAGTATTCAAAACTAGCACCAAGCAATTTGTTTTGAAAAATGCGTTCAGCACCATTCCCAAAAGGTACACATAATAAACCCTTCGATCCAATAGTAGTTGTCGAAGCCAATTCATTCATTTGGACATAATTAAGGTCTGAACAAACCGTTTGCTTAACCCAACGGTTTAAAATACCAGTTCCATTGATGCACATTAATACCCCTATGCGCTTAGCATGTTTTGTATAATTCACATGAGCAAAAGAATTTACTCGATTATGTTTATCATATTGTAATTCATCGCTAATGCCATAAACCACACCAGATGTGCCTGCGGTAGTAGCAATATCTCCTGGTTGCAAAACGCCTAAGGAAAAGGCATTATTGGGTTGATCTCCTGCTTTATAAGTTACCTGCACTTGTTTATTTAAGCCTAAATTATCAGCTACCTGAGCATCAATAAAACCATGACTAGAAAAAACATCTTGAATTGCTGGAAACAGCAATTTATCAAAATCAAAATAGTTTAATACGTTTTCCGATAAAGTATCAGATTGAAAATCGTAGAATATGCCTTCCGAAAGGGCAGAAGCCGTCGTGGTGAAATGTTGTGTTAATCGACCTGCTATGAAATCACCTGGCAACATAACTTGCTTTATCCGAGCATAAATTTCAGGTTGATTTTCTTTAACCCAAGCTAATTTTGATGCGGTGAAGTTTCCAGGAGAATTCAATAAATGGGTTTGACAATACGAACCTATAGTTTCGAAAGCCTTTTGACCAATCGATACTGCTCTCGAATCACACCAAATAATAGAAGGTCGTACTACTTGATGATTTCCGTCCAATACCACTAATCCATGCATTTGATACGAAATACCAATAGCTGAAATATCAAGTGGATTATATGTATGACTTGCATTCGCTTTTAATATAGCCTGTTGTACGCAATACCACCAATGTTCTGGATCCTGTTCAGCAAAACCCGGAGCAGGACTAGAAATTTCGTTTTCAATTTCGGGAAACGAGGTTGAGTAAATTAATTGTTGGTTTGCAGCGTCAACTACACTAACTTTAATCGACGATGTACCAACATCGACTCCACACAAAAGCATATTGATAGATTTAGATGTTAAAAATTTTCATACCAAGTTACCAAGTTAATCCTCATTTTAGTCTATCAAAAGTAAAAATTGAGATAAAAGCTGGTGAAATATTTACGCTCGTTGGCAAAAGTGGTTCAGGAAAAAGTACAGTAGCTCATATTGTAGTAGGACTATCAAAAGCAGAAGGCTCATCCATATTAATAAATAAGCAAGAACTGAATGCAGGCGCCTTAGATCGATTAATTCCCCAATTTAAGCAAGCTGGATATGTACCTCAAAACTTACATTTAAAACCGCATCATACGGTTGCAGCATATTTGGATATGTTATTCCAACGATTGACTGAAAAAGATAGAAAAAAAACGATCTCACACTATTTACGTCTTTTTCATATCCAGCATTTGTTACATGCAAAAATTATTCAATTATCGGGAGGTGAGCGTCAGAAAATCGCATTGCTAGAAGCTGTCAGCCAACCTATCGAATATTTAGTATTAGATGAACCATTTAGTCAATTAGATACGGAGCAGAAAATTGAATTTATTCAAATCATTCAAGATCTAGTTGCCTACAAACAAATACCTTGTTTGTTAATAAGCCATGATTTAGTTGATATCATCAAAATGAGCCACAAACTAGGCATCATTGAGAAAGGGAAAATAGCCTTTCAAGGTAATTGGGATAAATTTTGGGGATCTACAAATAAAATCGCTCTCCGACTAAAACAAGCCATGTTAAATTGGAAAAAAGAAACAGATTTGCTGCTTAATAACCTGAAATAAGCTTCAACTGATTTGCATTTGCATCAGTTATTTGAATAAGATCCTCGAGAGAAACTTGATATAAATCAGCTAATTTTTGAGCAATTAGTGGGATATATTTGGGTGTGTTTGTTTGTCCTCGAAAAGGAACTGGAGTTAAATAAGGAGCATCTGTTTCTAAGACAATATTTGAAAGCGGGATATCTTTAATATCATCAAATAAAGTCGTGTTTTTATAGGTAATTACGCCACCAATTCCCAAAATATACCCTAAATCCACTAAGTTTTTTGCTTCACGCGCATCACCTGAAAAACAATGTATAATTCCTTGAAGCGAATTATATTCTGATTTTTTTAGTATTTGAAGTAAGTCGGCATAAGCCTTTCGGCAATGCACATCAATCCATAAACCTTGCTCCATCGCCCAATGGCATTGCATTTCAAAAGCAGCTATTTGTTCTTGCTTGAAAGTGATATCCCAATAATAGTCCAATCCAATTTCACCAATCGCCAAAACTTTTCTTGAATCAAGTATTTTAGCTAATGAATTTAATTCTTCCAAATAATTATCTTTAACATAGGTTGGGTGTAAGCCTAACATGGGCAAAGTAAAATCAGGAAATTCATCGGCTAATTCAATTAATTGGTCCCATGAAGCTAAATCACAATTTGGCAACCATACTTCTGAAACTCCAGCAGCCTTAATATCAACTATATGTTGAGCAATATCAGCTTTAAAGATCGGATCATACAGGTGGGCATGTGTATCAATCATAGTACTTCGGGCTTATAATTTTGTTGGATACAATAATCTAATAATGCAGGTAGGACAATTTTCAATCGAGGAAAGGCTTTAACACTATCATGGAATACGAGAATTGAACCTGGTTTAATATATTTAATTCCAGCATGAATAATAGAAGACGCAGATAAATCTTGGTTATAATCGCCGCTTAAAAACGACCACATATAAATAGGGGTGGTCAATGTCATATTTTGATATATATATGAATTTACGCGTCCGTAAGGAGGTCTAAAACCAACAGATTTAATATTCAATTCTTCAAATATCTTCTCACAAGCGACATAGTTCTTCTGAAAATCCTCTCTTTTATATTTCCAGGCATTAGCATGGTTCATCGTGTGATTCCCAATTCGATGACCATTCGCTTGGATTTGATTCGCTATCTCAGGATTTGAAACTACATTCTTACCAATGCAAAAAAATGTTGCTTTCGCTTCATACTGAGCTAAACAATCCAATACAAAATTGGTAATTTCAGGAGTTGGTCCATCATCAAATGTAAAATAGACCGCATTGTTAGCTTCTCCTATGGGATTGGACCAAATAAGTTTGGGTAAAAATGCAGGTACAATCCTTGGAATTTGATGAATGAACATAATTGAATAATATGACGCAAATTACAAACCTTGGTGCAGAAAAAATAATTCTTGGGATTGATCCAGGAACACGTTATTTGGGATATGGCCTAATTCGAATTAATCGAGATAAAGTTTACGTTCTTCAATATGGTGTATTAAACCTGACAAAATACACGACTCAAGGTGCCAAATTCCTAAAAATCCATGAACGAGTTATGGGTATTGTGGAAGAATTTATGCCGGATGAAATTGCTATTGAATCTCCTTTTTTCGGGAAAAACGTACAATCCATGTTGAAGCTTGGCCGCGTTCAAGGGATGGTGATGTCGATTTCATTTTCAAAGGAAATTCCCATCACTGAATATGAACCGAAGAAGGTAAAGCAATCTGTCACCGGAAATGGCAATGCATCCAAAGAACAAGTCGCCAAAATGGTTGAAATCATTAGTGGCATGAAGCTAGATGCGAAATTACATGATGCAACAGATGCCTTAGGAATAGCCATCTGCCACCATTTTCATCATAAAAATATCACATCGTCAGTTAAAGGAACACAAAAGGGCTGGGGCGCTTTTGTCAATGAAAATCCTGACCGAATTAAATAGAAGCCAATTGGCCTTTTAATTCAGTTATATCATCACAAGGTGCGAGGCATCGATCACCGATACAAACCATGAACGTATATGCCTGGCCTTTAACGGGAATGCATAGTCCATCAATTGAACTTAGCACCTTCGAATCAATAAGTTCTGGATTGTATTTAATTATCGCACGCGGATTTTCCATCCATTCCGAATAAATGCGTAACCAATTCGCAAAATAAATAGGGTTGGTTTGCGCTTGTTCTAAAACTCCAGCTAACATTTTTTTAGCCTGAATGGTCTTTGATGCGTCATTCGACAAGAAACCTAACCAAAAAAGAAATTCACATACCATTGAATTGGAAGAAGGACAAACGGAATCAATTATTTCGAATTTGGGGGCGATCAACGCATCATTTAAATCCGAATGAAAATTATACAAACTGTGTTGCTGCTTGTGATTTTGCTCGATATACTGAAACAATTCCTTCGACTTTGCCAAATAAAACGCTTGACCTGTTACCTGATATGCTTTCATATAGGCAAGTCCCAAAGCTGATAAATCGTCTAAAAATGCCATAATAGGCTTATTGGCAAAAGAGGACTGGTGATAAATATTTCCATCCTGAATGTAAACCTGAATAATCGAGTCTAATAGAGATAGAGCCTCATCCAGTAAAGAAATATCAGGAAGTACTTGCGACGCATCAAATAAACCAACTACCAACAAGGCATTCCAAGCTAATAATTGTTTAGTATCTGTTGCAGGGCGAATTCGATTTTTCCTTACATTTTTTAAAAGTTGAATTTCATCAGCAAAATCATCATTTAGAAACCGCTCTTTTTTGAAAAAAATATTGAAACCATGTTCCCAATTTCCCACTTTACTAATGCTGTATGCCTCATAAAATGCCTGATGATTCGCAAAAGGTAATAATTGATTAAGTTCTTCAAAAGTCCAAACATAAAATAAGCCCTCTACACCTTCAGAATCCGCATCCAATGCCGTGTAAAACAAACCATTATCTGCTTTCAACTCGGATTTTAAAAAATCAATTGTTTGAAGCAAAACCTCTTTATATAAAGGAATTTGACTACGTTGATAGGCTAAAGCATATACCCTAATTAATTGGGCATTATCATAAAGCATCTTTTCAAAATGTGGACAAAACCACTCAGAATCAACAGAATAACGAGAAAATCCACCTCCAATTTGGTCAAAAATTCCTCCTTGCGCCATCTTTGTTAATTGCAAATCGGCCAATTCACCTATTTTTCCAAGTTCCTTAAAATTGGTTGGAATCGATTCCAAAAGAAGCGAAAGTGATGGAATAGGGAATTTAGGCGCTTTATTAGTTCCGCCAAAAATAGGATCTAACCCTTTAGCCATTATTTGAATTGCCGTGGGTATAATGGGCGTTAATGCTTCTAAATTTATCGGATACATACCGGTATTGGTATCGCTTAAATTCAAGGCAAAGCCATCGGCCGATTTTTGTAATTGAGGTTTATGTGAATGATAAGCATTTTGAATAGAATTTAATAATGAAATCCAATTTGCTTTCGGGAAATAAGTACCTCCGTAAAAAGGCTTTTGGTCTGGCATCAGAAATACATTAAGCGGCCAACCTCCATGCAAACCCATGGCATGTATGGCATCCATGTAGATTAAATCAATATCGGGTCTTTCTTCTCGATCCACTTTAATGCAAACAAAATATGCATTCATCAAGTCCGCAACCTCTTGATTTTCAAAAGATTCATGTTCCATCACATGGCACCAATGACATGCAGCATAGCCTATACTCAAAATGATAGGCTTATCTTCCTCTTGGGCTTTATTTAATGCCATTTCGCCCCAAGGGTACCAGTGTACAGGATTGTTCTTGTGTTGCAATAAATACGGACTTACCTGGTTTTGAAGATGATTCATCGAATAGTTAAAAATAGATTAGTAAATTTGTACAAATTATCGATATGCCCGAATTTAAATCCTTTGTACTTGATCCAGCTATTGCGAATTCTCCCGAATTGCTACATGAATTTCTCACAACAGAATTAGGTGCAAAGCTATTAAATTCATATCAGTATCGCATCGAAAAAAAATCGATCGACGCCCGAAGTAGACAAATCAAAGCTAATTTAAAAATTGGCTTTTATCCGAAAGAACATGATTTTCATGTTGACCTCACAGAGCGTATACGCTTACCTAAGCTTGCTTCGAAGGCTAAACATGCCATTATTATAGGAAGTGGTCCCGCAGGATTATTTGCTGCGCTCAAGTTAATCCGAGATGGGATTAAACCGATTGTTTTGGAAAGAGGTAATAATGTGCGTGACCGAAGAAGGGATTTAGCAGCTATTAACCGGCACAATATTGTCAATCCCAATAGCAATTATTGTTTTGGCGAAGGAGGTGCGGGTACTTATTCTGATGGTAAATTATACACACGAAGCACTAAAAGAGGTGATATTGATTCCGTGTTAGAAACCTTTGTTGCTTTTGGAGCAAATGCTAATATCTTATTTGAGGCGCATCCGCATATAGGGACGAATAAACTACCCGGAATAATTGAGGGTATTCGCAAAGCCATTATTGAAGCTGGCGGAGAAGTCCATTTCAATGCACTTGTAACGGATTTTATAATCGAAAATAAGCAAATTCAGGGGGTCGTACTACACAATGGAGAAACCTATTTAGCCAAACATGTTCTCTTAGCAACGGGACACTCTGCCCGCGATATATTTGAATTATTACAAACAAAAAATATTGACATTGAAGCAAAACCCTTTGCCATAGGTGTGCGTATTGAACACACGCAAAAGATGATTGATTCTTGTCAATATAAAATGCCTCAAAGGCCTGATTACCTACCTCCAGCTTCTTTCAGTCTCGTTACGCAAACAAAATACAAAGGGATTCAGCGCGGTGTTTTCTCCTTTTGCATGTGCCCAGGTGGGTTTATTGTTCCATCTGCCACCGAACAAAACCAAGTTGTTGTTAATGGGATGTCTCCATCACGGCGAGATTCTAAATATGCCAACTCCGGTATCGTGGTAAGTATATTACCGAAAGATTTAGCTCAATATAGAGAATATGGAGCACTTGCAGGAATGCATTTACAAGAGCAATTGGAACAAAAAGCGCATGAATTGGTAGGAGGGACCCAACAAGCCATTTCACAATTAACAGGCGATTTCATCAAACGTAGAGCTAGCCATACACATCACGATACCTCTTATGTACCAGGTTTGCAACCAGGTGAAATGCGAGAGTTCTTACCTGATTTCATTGCAGAACCTTTGGCATTAGGCCTTCAAGATTTTGACCGAAAGATTCGAAATTTCAGCAGTAACGTAGGTCAATTGATAGGATTAGAAAGTCGGACATCATCTCCCGTTAAAATTCCTAGAGATCGAGATACGCTCGAGCATCCTAGCATCAAGGGCTTATATCCTTGTGGAGAAGGTGCAGGATATGCGGGAGGGATCATGTCAGCGGCCTTAGATGGAATAAGATGTGCGGAAGCTATCATAGCAGCCATTTAACATGAAGAATCCTTTTGAGCGTTTATTTGAACTGCAATCAAGCATAAAACAAAATGATTACTTGTTACATACAGCACGGCAGGCGGCGGTGGTTGCTATTGTAAACGTTGTGCCCGAACAAGACGCTAAAATCATATTAATCAAGCGGAATACATATAATGGTCATCATAGTGCTCAAATGGCATTTCCCGGTGGCAAAGTAGACGAAACAGATCAAAGTCTCCGACACACTGCTATCCGTGAAGTAGAGGAGGAGATTGGAATCCAGATAGCAGAAGATGATTTAATTGAACTTGAACCTCATTGGGTACATGTCTCTAATTTTTTGATACAACCTTATTACGTGTTGATTAATAAAAACCTGGAGTACTGCGTAAATAAAAGAGAAATAAATCGTATTTTTGAAATACCTGTAGCTTTCTTAAAACAAGCAGATTCTTTGGACTACCATGAGCTTGAATTCATGGAAGAAAAAATAATAGCTCCTCGCTTTTATTATGAATCTGAAGAAATATGGGGCGCAACAGCAGTTATGCTGTACCAATTAATTCAACTATTAGATTAAGAAATACCAATGAGTGAAACGACAGAAGGGGCATTACAGGATCAAATTGCCGTGGCCGGCATGTATGAAAATTGGTTCCTTGAGTATGCTTCATACGTTATTTTAGAGCGTGCCGTACCTGCCGTAGAAGATGGACTTAAACCCGTTCAGCGACGTATTTTACATGCGTTAAAAGAAATGGATGACGGTCGATTTAATAAAGTTGCCAATGTAATTGGGCAGACGATGCAATATCACCCACACGGGGATGCATCCATTAATGACGCCTTAGTTAATCTAGGACAAAAAGATTTACTTTTTGATTGCCAAGGAAACTGGGGTGATAATCGTACGGGAGACAGTGCGGCAGCAGCTCGTTATATCGAAGTTCGATTATCGAAATTTGCCAATGATGTAGTTTTCAATAACCAAACGACTCGTTGGCAATTATCCTATGATGGCCGTAAGAAAGAGCCAATCACATTACCCATTAAATTTCCATTACTATTAGCTCAGGGAGTAGAGGGTATTGCAGTTGGTTTAGCAACAAAAATCATGCCTCACAATTTCTGTGAAATCATTCAAGCATCCATTGATTTATTAAATAACAAGAAAGTAATTTTATACCCAGATTTCCAATTAGGTGGAATGATCGATGTGTCAAATTATAACGACGGATTACGAGGCGGTAGAATACGAGTTCGAGCAAAGATTGAAGAATTTGACAAGAAAACCCTGTTAATCAAGGAGATACCATTTGGAACAACTACAACTTCATTAATTGATTCCATTATCAAGGCGAATGATACTGGTAAAATTAAGATTAAAAAAGTTATTGATAACACGGCTAAGGATGTTGAAATTCAAATTCAATTAGCGCCGGGAATTTCGCCCGACGTAACAATTGATGCCTTGTATGCATTTACCGATTGTGAAGTATCTATATCACCCAATGCTTGTGTTATTGTAGATGAAAAACCACAATTCATCGGAATTGCAGAGATATTACGACTCAGTACAGATCAGACAGTAGATTTACTGAAACAAGAGTTAGAAATTCGTCGAAATGAATTAATGGAGCGTTTATTATTTAGCTCTTTAGAAAAGATATTCATTGAAAACCGAATTTATCGCGATATCGAAGAATGTGAAACCTTCGAATCAGTGATTGAGATGGTCGACAAAGGTTTGGAACCTTACAAGAAGGATTTTTATCGTGAAATCATAGAAGAAGACATCTTGCGATTATTAGAAATTCGAATTAAACGTATCTCTAAGTTTGATAGCTTTAAGGCTGATGAAGCGATGAAGCGTTTGCAAGATGAATTAGCTGAAGTGGAAGATAATTTAGCTAATCTCATTCGCTATGCAATCGACTACTTTAAGCATTTGTTGCAAAAGTATGGCAAGGGAAGAGAGCGCAAAACAGAAATTAAGAGTTTCAATACAATTACGGCAACTGTAGTTGCGCAAGCAAATCAAAAGCTCTATGTAAACCGCGAGGATGGTTTCATTGGTTATGGCTTGAAGAAGGATGAATTCGTAATGGATTGTTCCGACATTGATGATATTATCGTATTCCGTCAAAATGGAACATGCGTTGTCACTAAAGTACAGGAGAAGGTATTCGTTGGTAAAGACATTTTATATGTCTCTGTCTTCAAAAAGAATGATGATCGCAAAGTATATAACCTTGTTTACTTTGATGGGAAGACTGGAGTTTCCTATGTGAAACGATTTAAGGTAACATCTGTAACACGAGATCGCGAATACCGTATTGTCAGTCAAGACAACAAATCCAAAATAACCTATTTTTCAGCCAATGATAATGGGGAAGCTGAGGTAATTAGCATCAATTTAACTGCCAATTGTACGGCTAAGAATAAGCAGTTTGATTATGATTTTGCCAAATTAGCTATCAAGGGACGTGAATCCCTTGGGAATGTTTTGACCAAATATCCTGTTCGGAAAATTGTTCAAAAAAGTGCTGGTGTTTCTACTCTAGGAGGAGTCGATATCTGGTATGACCCTACGATTGGCCGACTAAATAGAGACCAACACGGTGACCATGTAGGTAATTTTGAGCCCAATGATAATATTTTGGTCATCTATAATTCTGGTAATTATGAGTTGACCAATTTTGAACTCACAAATCGTTATCCCGCAGAAGAAATAGCTTTATTGGCTAAATTCAATCCGAATGGCATTATTTCTGCCATTTATTTTGATGGGTCTAACAAAACATATTTCATTAAGCGGTTCAAAATAGAGACCTCGACAATCGACAAGAAGTTCTTGTTTATCTCGGACCATAAAGCCTCCAAATTGGTTGCTTCGAGTTTTAATTATTCGCCAAATGTTCAAATCAAGCATAAACCAGATGGTAGAACTTCTGAAATAGAATTAATTCCGATTGATGAATTGGTTGATGTAAGAGGTTGGAAGGCTATTGGAAGTAAATTAAACTACCCCAAGTTAACAGATGCACAGTTTATTGATACAGAAGCAGTAATGCCTGAATCAGAAGTTCTTGATAAATCTGCTGCAATTGAAGCAGATGAGGATGAGACAATTGATAAAACTACGATGCCAACAGAAGAAGTTGAATCTAGTCCTATTGTAGAAGTACAGCCTTTAGTCGAAACAGAAGAAACGAAAACAATTGAAGTAGGTCAAACAATTACATTGGAGGAAGAACCGACAGCATCAAAAAGTGAAGATATTCCATTGGAAATTAAGAATTACCCAACGGAGCAAATTCCAAAGGATTCTTCGAAAGGTGAACAACTTGGCTTATTCTAGCATGAAAAACGAACTAAATAACCCTAAAGTATTAAATGCATGGGCATTTTATGATTGGGCGAATTCAGTTCATTCATTAACGATTACAAGTGCCATATTCCCAATTTATTATCCTTTTGCTGCTGTCAGTGCATCAGGTAATAAAGAGATCGATTTTCTAGGAATGCATTTAAACAACACGGTAATATTTTCCTACACGGTTTCTTGTGCGTTTTTACTTTTGGCAGTCCTCATGCCCTTGCTTTCGGGTATAGCCGATTACAAAGGAAACAAGAAATCGTTTATGCGATTCTTTTGTTATTTGGGCTCTTTTAGTTGCATGAGTCTCTTCTTTTTTGAAAAAGGAAATTATTACATCGGCACATTCGGTTTTCTTTTTTCCATTATTGGATGGGGGGGAAGTATGGTGTTTTACAACTCTTTTTTACCCGAAATTGCTAGTCCTGATCGATTTGATCAATTAAGTGCCAAAGGGTTTACGATGGGCTATGTGGGTAGTGTCATTCTACTCATACAAAACTTGTCCATGGTCATGATGCCTCAATGGTATGGAAATCTTGCTGGTGATTTGGCGTCCAGAATATCTTTTTTAAGTGTTGGGCTATGGTGGTTATTATTCGCCCAAATACCATTTCATTATCTTCCCGATGGGAATAAACGTACGCATCAAGGTAAAAACATATGGTTAGGCGGATGGAAAGAATTAAATAAAGTATACAAAGAGGTTAAGCATATTGGTGCACTAAAACGATTTTTGGCTAGTTTTTTTCTTTTCAATATGGGAGCACAAACTGTCATGTATTTAGGCGCTTTGTTTGGAAGTGAAGAATTGCATTTGCCTACGGATGCATTGATAATAACCATTTTATTAATTCAGCTTGTAGCGATACCCGGAGCCTATTTTTGTGCAAAACTTTCTCAAAAGTTTGGAAACATTCAAGCATTACTCACCATTGTTATCGTCTGGGTTGCCATTTGTGGATTTGCCTATACAGTAAATGATCAGTTTAATTTTTACTTATTGGCCACAGGCATAGGCTTTGTGATGGGAGGGATTCAATCAAATAGTCGGGCTACATTCGCTAAAATGTGCCCACCCAATGAACAAGACACGAGTTCCTATTTCAGCTTTTATGATGCATGTGATCGTTTATCAACGGTCTTAGGAACCTTTATTTTTGGTTTAATTATCCAATTGACAGGCAACATGCGCTCAGGAATCCTAATTTTAGGTCTCGTATTTATCGCAAGTATCTATTTTCTTCTGAAAATAAGAAAAACCCAACAGCTCCAAGCTATATTGGGATAATTGCTCGGTCGGCAATTGTCTGCCATTGCAAAGGTATATGTGCCAAAATCTCTAATTTTAAAGCATTTATAATAGCTTTTCGCGAATATGACTTCGCGTGAACAAGTGAAACTTCACGAATGGGCGTAGGCTTAGGAAGTGGGTGAACCTTCTCTTTTGATTTGTTATCTAAATAATCAACAAACATTTGTGGAATAATGGTTTGTCCAAAACCAAGATCTGCCATCCGAACAATTGTTTCCAAACTACCCGTTTGATATGTAAGTGAATTCGATATACGTGCACCCGCATTTAAATTACAAATTGAATTAATCTGATTACTCAAGCAGTGTCCCTCTTCCAATAACCACAATTTGGATGGATCCAGGGTTGAACTTAATTTCGATCCATCATCCTCCCACACATTGGAATACAAGAATAATTCCTCGTAGTAAAGGGGAATCTCAATCAAATTAGAATTTAAAGGAGTAACTAAAATCCCTATATCAATTCTGCCTTCAGCAATCTCATGCTTAATATTTTCAGTGGTAGTTTCCGAAACGCTAATCGTCAAGTTTGGATATTTCAATTGAAAATCAGCTAGAAATCGTGGCATTAAATAGGGGGCGATTGTCGGAATAACACCAATAGATAAATTACCACTAACTTGCGTAGACCATCCTTTTGTAAGGGAAAGAATGGATTTACTTTCCGAAAGAATAATTCGAGCTTTTGCTAAAATCTCTCTTGCTTCGAGTGTTGGTTCAAGAGGTTTCACTTTTCGATTAAACAAAGTCATATTCAATTCATCTTCCAATTTTTGTACTTGCATACTCAAACTAGGTTGAGAAACACAACAATAATCAGCAGCTTTAGAAAAACTTTGCAGGTCGGCTAATGCGACAATGTACTCTAGTTGGGTTATAGTCATGTTATAATAAAAATCTATACAAATATAAAAAATATAGATTTGACTGATAGTATTTAACCTGCCATATTTGTAACATCATTTTAAACGAACAAATAAAACTTTTATACAAATGGCAAATTACATGTTAGGTTTAGGAAGCCAATTTCCTACATTTTCAAAAACAGCAGTTGTTTCATTAGAGCAAGGAAAAGAATTCGCAACAATCACATCAGAAGATCACAAGAAAGATGGCAAGTGGTTAGTAATGTTTTGGTGGCCAAAAGATTTTACTTTTGTTTGCCCGACTGAAATTGCTGAATTTAACCGTCGTGCTGGAGATTTTGCTGATCGTGATGCTTCCTTAATTGGTGCTTCTACAGATTCGGAATTCGTACACGCAGCATGGAGAAGAGATCACGATGATTTACGTGGCTTGAAATTCCCAATGTTAGCAGATACTTCTAAAAGTTTAGCTGAAGAATTAGGAATTTTAACAGAAGGAGAGAAGGTTGCATACCGTGTTACTTACATTGCTGACCAAAACGGTATCATCCGTTGGGCTTCAGCTAATGACCTTTCAGTAGGTCGTAACGTAGACGAAGTATTGCGTGTGTTAGATGCATTACAAACAGATGAGCTTTGCCCATGTAACTGGAAAGCTGGAGACGCAACTTTATAATTTTCTTTTAGCCCCAGGATTCCCTGGGGCTTTTAAAATCAACGAACATGAGTGAGACTAAAGATAATTTATTAGCAGAGATTAATATCCCTGCTACAGAATCCTTCGCCCTTTTAGATTCTTTAGATGCAGCGGATCACCGTTACATCAAAGATCTAAAAATCAATGTTTCGAATGCTTTAAGAGCACAAACATTGAACGAGAAAGAAGCTGTCCTATTAGCGTTAGCGGTTTCTGTAAACCAGAAACACGAAAGAACAATTACTTCGTTAACGGAATTAGCACAAACGAAAGGAGCAACTGAAGCGGAAATCAATGAAATTCATGCCTTAGTTTCTTTGTTAAATGCAAACAATATTTTTTATCGTTTCAAGCACTTTGTAGACAAGGAATATTACAATACCGCACCTGCAGGAATTCGCATGTCTATCATGATGAATCCCGTTTTAGGAAAAGAATTTTTCGAACTCGCTAGTTTAACCGTATCTGCGATCAATGGATGTGAAATGTGTGTCACATCACATGAGCAATCGGTGAAGAACCATGGAGCTACGGAAGCTCGCATTTTAGATGCTATTCGATTGACGGCCATTATCAAAAGCTTAATCGTATTACTTTAATAAGAAAGGCTAATTCAAATCGAATTAGCCTTTTTTATTATTTTTTTATCTCCTTCACCATACGATTCAATTCGAATCGAAATATGCTCAGTTCTTTAAAACTTTGCCAACAAACCTTCAGAAGTTTCATGTGACGAATGGAAACTTCCCCTGTTTCACGTTCTTTGTGCAATACAGGAATATCAAATAAAGTTTGACCTGATTTTTTAGCCAATACGGAAAGGAAAATATTGGGAGCAAAAGGCACTTGCTTGGGTAATGCCGCAATTAATTTCTTTAAAAAGCTTGTACGAATTAAACGAAAAGGAATATTCGCATCATGAATATAAGTACCGTAAATAAATAACAAAGAAAATTTCAAAATACGCGTAATCAATAAACGGAATGGATCATCGTGACGGACTTCACGGAAGCCTAAAACAAAATCAGATTCATTTCTTTTCTCCCAAAATTTATGAAAATCACGTGGATCAAACTGATCATCAGAATCTGTTTGAAATACGAATGCTGGATTCATATCCACAGCCATTTGGTAGCCATTATAAATAGCATTACCATGACCACCATTCAACTGATGCTTCGCTATTAAATTAGGGTATAAACCCGTTAATTCATCCAATATTGAACCTGTATTATCGCGTGAACCATCGTTAATAATTAACAATTTGAACCGATCTGGCGCTATAGTTTTTGAGATCCCCTCAATCCAATTAGGTACTACATCTCGTATACAAGCTTCCTCATTATATGCAGGAATCACCACGACTAAATCTAACTCATTTTGCATTATATACGATTTTTATATTTGTTGATAGGTTTTTCTATCAGGAACCAGGATAAACTTGACAAGCTAATCACCAGAACCATACTGATGAAAAATTTATAAAATGTAAAATTAACTAATTCTAAATGAAAATCAGGAAGATATGAATTTAAAAAATGCCAAATCGTATTTCCTTTATCATGGTAATAATTCATGACCAAATTGTGATACAGGTAAATTCCGTAAGAGATTTGGCCCAAATAGGAAACCCATTTAAATTGTAAAAATACACTCAAAAACCAAGGTTCCTTTCGGATAGATAAAGCAATTAAAAAGAAGGCCAACAAAGCCCCAGCGAAGCGCTCAACTACTATGGAATATATATTCGCATGAGACAATGGAGAAAACTTAGCTAAATTTAAAATGATTATATAGGTAAGAACACTAACGAATAATCCCACATGGAAGTACTTTAACGAATGAAAATAACTCGACTTATAATGAAAAATATATGCCAATACTCCACCTAAGCCAAAACAATCCAGTGCAGCAAATGGATTTACGTACCACCACATCCAATTTTGCTCTTGAATCGCTGGATTAACTAATGCATAAAAACCAAATCGAGTTCCCAGACCTATCAAGAGCATCAAAATAAACAATAGTGGATACCTGCGTGGAGCTATTAATAAGATAAAATAGGGAAAAAAGAGATAATACTGCTCTTCCACGGCTAATGACCAAAGATGATCCCAAATTCCTAGCCATGTTCCATTTGTCATAATGTAAAAATTAGGCAAATAAAATACGAGGTAGGGCCACAAACTGCGGAAATTAGACAACGAAAACAGCGCGCCAATTAGTAACAATAGAAAGTATATAGGAAAAATACGCAAAGACCTCCGATACATGAATCTGACAATTTTCACGAAAATGGATGAATGATTCAATTGACAGTCATCCGCATTCTGAAACAAAATTCGTGTGATTAAAAAACCACTTAAGACAAAGAAAATAACAACGCCTAAATGACCCAAAAATGAAAAGGGATTGATAGGTATCAACCAATGGTCTAATAACACGAGCAACACAGCTATAAAGCGGATACCATTCAATTGATCAAAATAGATTGATTTATGCTCCGTCATTGTACTACGTAAAAACTAAATTCAACACGCCGGTTTAATCGGCGCTTTTCTTCCAAGGTACTCGTATTTAGAGGTTTCGTACCACCCCATCCTTTTGTATCGATCCGAGTTGCGGAAATTCCATGCGAAGTTAAATACATTTTAACTTGGTTGGCTCGTTCCAATGAAAGCTTTAAATTTTCATCCCAATCCCCTTGATTATCGGTATGTCCTTCTACTAAAACATGCAATCCTTCATTATCCTGCATAATCAACACGATTTCATCTAGCGCAGGATAAGACTCTTTTGTAATTTCCGATTTACTTTGAACAAAGGCTAGATTAGGCACTTTAAATTGCTTATTCATTTCGATGGGAACTAAGCCAAGCAATTGAACAGACTCTGTATATTTATTTTGATCTCTAAAATCAAAATTCTCCCGACGAGGAACAAATCCTTTCGCCTTTATTTCCATAAAGAAAGGCTTTTTAGTTGGCCACATGAAACTAAAATCTCCTAAATATGGATCATAATCAATTTGCATGGTATCAGCTGAAACCCTAGACTTTACATGGATTTTGGCTGGAATAGCTAATTTGCTTAATTGATTAATCACCTGACCTGAGACCTGTACGAGTGTTTGGGGTTTTACTTTTTCAGGAATTTTAATCCGATAAATATCCTCGGCACCCATGGAATTTTCAACTGAACTAAAATAAGCATAATCCCCTTGCGCAGAAACAGTAAAATATCCGTCCCATTGATTCGTATTGACTACAGGACCCACATTTTCTGGAACAGACCAATTTAGCCAAGTATCATCTAATCTACGCGTAAGAAATATATCATTGTTACCATAACCCACGTGTCCACTGGATGAAAAATACATGGTTTGACCGTCTGGCGCGATAAACGGTGTGCTTTCAGATTCTCCTGTATTAACAGTCGAACCTATATTTTTAGGTTCTGTCCACGTATCGTCTGATTTCAAAAATGAAACATAAATATCCTTGCCACCATAAGAATCTTTCATTTCAGTCGTCATTAAGAGTATTTTACCATTGGGAGCTAAGGTATATTCTGAATATTCTGATTTATTTTTAAAATTCTGTATTCGAATGGGTTTAGGAAAACTCCAATCGCCAGTACGCAATAAAAAAGAGAGTGAAACTCCTTTTTCCATTTGTCCATCCTTTCCATAGACATTATTTAATAACATCGTTTTACCATTGGGAGAAATTCCACAAACGGCATTATTTTCATCGTTGTTGATTGGGGCAGGGAAGAGGGTCGCTTTTTCCCATTGTTTCTTCTCATTTAAGTTAGAAACCCAGATGTCTTGATTTTTATTTGGACCTAAATTATCTGGATGCTTCCAACGTGTAAAATAGAGCTTTTTACCATCAGGACTAACCACAGGACAAATTTCATTGAATTTAGAATTAATAGTAGTACCCAAATTTTCTTTAACTAAATAGGCATTGGGATCTACTTCCAATTTAATCCGATCTTCAATAGGTGAATCACCATCCGAAATGGCCACGGCATCTAACTGCGAATAACCTTGCACACGTAAAGAATTCAACGATATTTTAATCGACTTCACTTTAAATGATGTTGGATTAGACAAACGAATCCTTGTTATTTGTCCATTCGCTTGAGCATAACCCGCGGAAAATTCTTTCAGCAAATACAGTTTATTGTTTTCATCCAACGCATCAACGCGCGTAATCGAACCTGCTCCAAAATTTTCAAAAATCGCTACTTGTTTGACTACTTTAGCTGTATCAAAAGAAACAATTATAAACTCTCCTGCAGGACTATCTGGCGTTAACGACTGCCAAGCACTCGGAGTCGCAGCAAATTTGGGATATTTACTCGGCCTACCTAAAATATGTAAAGCACGATATTCCTTACCTAATAAGGGATCTGTATATTCACTTGAAAATGACATTACTTTGGTAGCCCATTGAACAGATTGCGCTGTTACTTGAAACAGGGTCAATAGCAATAAACCAACTAAAGTAAATTGACGCATAAGATTAGGCCAAAGAAACTAGGTCTTGAATCGTTGCCTTGGGATCAGCAGAAGCAAAGACAAAACTGCCTGCAACCAAAACATTGGCACCCGCATGAATCAACGCACCTGCATTAATTTGATTAACCCCCCCATCAATTTCTAAATAAATCTCTTTACCTGTAGAATCAATAAGTGCTTTTAACTTGGCCGTTTTTTGAATCGCATTTGAAATAAACTTCTGGCCACCAAATCCCGGATTAACCGACATAATTAATGCCAAATCTAAATCACCAATCACATCTTCCAAAACGGAAACTGGAGTACCTGGATTAATGGCTACACCAGCTAAACAACCTTCCGACTTAATCTGTTGAATTGTCCGATGCAAATGTGGACAAGCTTCAGCGTGTACCGTAATCATATTTGCCCCACTGGCAGCAAACTGACCGATATAACGTTCCGGCTTTTCAATCATCAAATGGCAATCCAGGAATTTTGTTGTATGCTTACGAATAGCTTCCAAAACAGGAAAACCAAATGAAATGTTAGGAACAAATACACCATCCATCACATCAATATGAATCCATGCCGCAGCAGAATCATTTAACATGTTTGTTTCTTGAGCTAAGTTGGCAAAATCAGCTGCCAAAATTGAGGGTGCGATGATTAATTTTTCCATTCAACAAAGGTATAAAAATATTTGCTAAGGTTTATTTCTGATGAGATAAGGATTAACTTTGTACGTTAATTTATTGAACATGGATATTCAACAAAAGATGCAGGATTTGGTGGATCAAATCAATCACTATAATCATGCATATTATCAATTAAATGAGAGTTTAATTACCGATGAAGCCTTCGACAAACTGCTTGCCGAACTTCAGAAGCTTGAATTTGAAAATCCATTATTCGCGTTACCAAACAGTCCTACGCAACATGTGGGAGGAACAATCACCAAGACATTCCAATCCGTAACGCATCAGTTTCCCATGCTTTCACTCGGAAACACGTATAATGAACAAGATTTAAAGGACTTTGATGAGCGCATACAAAAAGTATTAGCAGATGAAAAATACGAATATGTTTGCGAGTTAAAGTTTGATGGGGTAGCGCTATCTTTTTGGTATGAAAATGGCAAATTAATCAAAGGCGTAACTAGGGGAGACGGAACTCGAGGAGATGATATTACGAACAATGTGAAGACCATCCGCAGTATACCTCAACATATCTCTTCAAACGAATTCCCAAAAACATTTGAAGTACGAGGAGAGGGATATATGCCAATCAGTTCGTTTGATAAAATAAATGCAGAAAAGATAGCCAAAGGAGAAGCCCCCCTTGCCAATCCTCGAAATGCAGCATCCGGAACTTTCAAAATGCAAGATTCGAGCATTGTGGCCCAACGAAACATGGATTGTTTTGTGTATGCATATTTAGGAAATGAAATTCCATTTCAAACGCATGAAGAAGGATTGCTTTTAATGGAAAAAAACGGATTCCCCGTTTCCAACACCTATAGAAAGTGTGGAAGCATAGACGAGGTTATCCAATACATAGCAGATTGGGAAGAAAAACGTCACGATTTACCCTTGAATACGGATGGTATTGTCATTAAAATCAATGATTTAGGCCAACAAGAACGGTTAGGATATACGGCAAAATCACCTAGGTGGGCAATCGCTTACAAATATCCTTCTGAAATTGCTCATACAAAAATAGAGAGTGTATCCTACCAAGTAGGAAGGACTGGGAATGTGACTCCTGTAGCTAATTTACACCCTGTTTATTTGGCTGGTACGGTTATCAAGCGCGCATCTATTCACAATGCGAATGAAATGGAACGCCTTGATCTACATGAAAACGATACGGTTTTTATTGAAAAAGGTGGCGAGATTATACCCAAAATCACAGGTATTGATGCATCCAAACGATTACCAAATGCAATCAAATTCGAATTCCCATCACTTTGTCCAGCTTGTAATCAAGCATTAATTCGTGAAGAAGGGGAAGCGAATCATTATTGTACAAATGACTCACATTGTCCACCTCAAATCAAAGGGAGAATCGAGCATTTTATCCAACGAAAAGCCTTAAATATTGAAAATTTAGGGACGGAAACCATTGATTTGTTAGTTGAAAAAGGGATTATCCACAATGCTGCCGATCTATATGATTTAAATGAAACAAGTTTCTTGGGATTGGATGGTTTTCAGCAAAAATCCATTTCCAACATTCTTACTTCGATTGAAAAATCGAAACAAGTACCTTTCCGACAAGTACTATTCGGAATAGGAATAAGGCATGTTGGAGCAACTATTGCAGAAAAATTAGTCTTAGCATTTCATCGAATCGAAGATTTGCAGAATGCCACATACGAGGATCTTATCGCGGTACCAGAAATTGGAGACCGTATCGCATTGAGCATTCAAGCATACTTTGAAGAAAATGAAAATATCCAATTCATCGATAAATTAAGAAACTCAGGCGTACAATTATCTGAAGAAATCCAAGAAATAGTCTTGGAAGGGCAGGCCTTAGTCGGAAAAAGTTTCGTAATTTCGGGAGTCTTTGAAAACTTTGAACGAGATGAACTAAAGGCTAAAATTATAGCCAATGGCGGAAAAGTAGTTTCCAGTATTTCATCCAAACTAGATTATTTAGTGGCTGGCAATAACATGGGGCCTGCTAAATTGGAGAAGGCAAATCAATTAAATATCAAAATTCTAAGCGAAGAAGACTTTTTAGCGCTTCTTTCATAATGTATGCAATCACAACCATTACCTAAATTTCATGGCGTTGCTCCAGCATTAGTAACACCGATGTTGGCAGACCGTTCCATCGATTGGATAGGATTAGAAAAACTTATTGCTCATGTAAGCCAAGGTGGAGTAGATTATCTTGTTGTTCAAGGAACCACAGGCGAATCTGCAACGACTACAGCAGATGAGAAAAAACAAATTGTTTCAACGATTCAATCGAGCAATTCTCGTAATCTGCCTATCGTTTATGGATTGGGTGGAAACAATACTGAGAATCTTATAAAGCAAATTAAAGAGACTGATTTTTCAGGCATCGATGCAATCTTGTCGGTTTGTCCCTATTACAATAAACCAAGTGCGCGTGGCGTCATTGCACATTATCAAGCTATTGCAGATGCTTGCCCAGTTCCTGTCATTATGTATAATATTCCTGGAAGAACAGGTATTAATATGTCGGCAGAAACCGTTTTAACTTTAGCCGAGCATCAAAACATCATCGGTATTAAAGAAGCATCATGCATCATTGAACAATGCATGGAAATCGCTTTTCATAAGCCGGAAGACTTCTTATTGATTTCGGGTGACGATGTTCAAGCAGTGCCTATTATTTCAATCGGAGGAGTAGGTGTTATGTCAGTCATTGCGAATGCATTTCCACGTCAATTTACCGATATGATTCACGCAGCATTGACAGGAGATTATAAAACAGCACAAAAAGCATTGGCTGCGTTCTTAACCATTGATCCTTACTTATATGAAGAAGGCAATCCAGTAGGAGTCAAGAAAATCCTTGCATTACAAGGTATGATTCAAGGTCAGGTTCGAATGCCGTTAGCAGAAGGATCTGATGCGCTTGGGAACAAGTTAAAAGAAATTATTACTCAAGTTAAATTATCCAACTAATGTTCGTACACGTAGTAAACTTTTGGTTAAAAAAGGGATTATCCGAAGCAGATATCCAAAAATTCGAAGCAGGTGTTAGTTCACTTGCTGAAGTAGAAACAGTCGATGTATTCAGCGTAGGAAAACCTGCTAAAACTGATCGTCCAGTCATTGATCGTTCTTACGATTATTGTTTATTAACCACTTTCGAAGAGGAAGCTGGACACGATGTTTACCAAACACATCCCATTCACTTAAAATTCATCGATGATTGCAAAGAACTTTGGGAGAAAGTTTTGATTTATGATTCAGAAAGCATCTAAATACGCAGTAGGAATCCTACTGATAAGCACAGTACTCAGTTGTTCAAAACATGTACAACCGAGTACGTACTATAGTCCAAATTACAAAGATGGGGGAACGGAGCGACATGATGGCTTGGGATTTGAAATTCCTATCAAGTATGCAATTGATATCTTCTATTTCAATGAGCAGCCTAAACAAAGTTATGCCGTGATCGAACCTATTTCTTTTTCAGATGAAGTTCCATTGACATTAGATCAGACTGAGAATGGCAAAATGCTCAATCGAGGCATTCATCAAAATAAGAAAAAAGAAATCCTCGATAAAATGGTAGCCAAAGCTGAAGAGTTAGGCGCCTCAGCTTTAATGGATATTAAATATCAAGTTTACACAACAAAAGACGCGAATGGCTATACATTTAGTGGTACAGCGATTCGTTATGTGTTGAAGTAAGATATAGCAAATCAAAATTTGACAAGAGTACTTGTCCTCGAGCATCCATGAAATCCACTTGGATGCTTTTTAGTTTACGCGCTTTAAATGTCAAGATGCGCTTGTTTCCAATCGTATACCCCTGTAAAACCTCAGTTTTTCCTTGTTGATCGACCAATTTAACTTCAAAACGCTTAACGCGCTGACCTAAAGCAATGGGTTCCTGCATTTGAATAGCATTAATTAATCGAGCATCAGCTAAAGACCACGTTAGGCGAGGTGACGTATCCGAAACTTTAGCCGCCCAAAAAGTACGGGGACTTACATCGCATAATTTGTCAGCTCCAAAACCCTTCAAAGAACTAGAAACTTGAATACCGTCCGACTTTTTACGCAGACTTTTCAAGCCGGTATTCATTAGCGATTTCAAACCCATCAATGCTGCTGAATCATTGGGATGAATTAATCCACGGGTATCAACGGGAATATTAATTAATAAATTGGCATTGCGACCAACGGAGGCCACGTAAATACGCATCAGGGAATCAGCACTCTTTACTTTATTGTCTTGATCAGGGTGATAATACCAGCCTGGTCTAAGACTCACATCTACCTCAGGAGCAACCCAATGGCTTCCATTTTCTTGTCCTTGTCGGTAGTCGTCAAACTTAGGATAACCCGGATAAATCTCATCTTTATTAATTGGGGACCACATCGTTTCGTAAGAATAACCGCGTTCATTCCCAACCCAACGAATGTCGGGACCATTATCTGAAAACTGGACAGCATTCGGTTGATATTTATTGACCATCGAATGAAACAATTTCCAATCATACACCTGCTTTTTCCCATTAGGACCCTCACCATTGGCACCATCATACCAAAATTCAAAAATAGGACCATATTGAGTCAAAAGCTCTTTTTGCATATTGGCATATACCTGGTTATAATCATCCGTTCCATAGGCAGGGTGAAAACGATCCCAAGGAGACAAATAGATCCCTAATTTTAACCCATAGCGTTTACACGCATTGGATAATTCGCGAACCACATCACCTTTACCATTTTTCCAAGGGGATTTCACAACGGAGTGGTCTGTATATTTTGACGGATAAAGAGCAAAACCATCATGATGTTTGGCGGTCAATATCAAACCTTTCATCCCAGCAGCTTTTGCAATGCGAACCCATTGATTACAATCCAAGGCAGTTGGGTTAAATAATTTGGGATCTTCCTTTCCTTCACCCCATTCTACATTCGTAAACGTGTTCATGTTAAAATGAACAAATCCATAATAGGACAATTCTTGCCAAGCTAATTGCTTTGCACTCGGGATAGGGTAGACGGGCTTGATTGTTTGACTAAATGAATATTGAAACCCACAAGCCAACAAAATCAGGATAAGTTTAATTCGCATGGTATAAGAGTGCATTTTCAAAAAGTTTAATGGATTGTGTTGGAATCGCACGGAATAATGGATTAAAACCAAACCAAATATAATTTCCAGCACCTAAACCGTAATTAGCCATCCACAAACTGTTATTAACCTGTTTTTTAACTTGATTACCCACAAATCCGAAAATCTGAGTGGAGTTATTTGTTTTGACAATCGATTTCCATAGGGTATGAGGCTTTATCAATCGGTCTGCTTGATTCAAAATAATTATTTGGTCTTGATTGATACCAAAAGCTAAAGGATGTGATTTTTCCATTTGGCCTACCAATAAATTACCGGTCAACGTTTTCGAAATTTCATGTCGCTCAGAATCTTCATATGATGTTTGATTCACTAAACTATCCTTCAGATCTTTCTCAACAAGCGTAATTTCCTTATCAGAAAGGAAACTAGCAGCCTTTTCAAAAAGAATGACCTGTCCACCTTTCTTTACATAATCATCCAATAGGGTTTGTTGGCTTTTTGCAAGTTCTGCCGACTTCCCATTTGGGAATATGATATGGCTATAATCATTTAAATGCGCACGAAAAAGCTGTGTTAACGGAACAAAACTAGGATTCAACAACATATTCTTCGTCAAATGATAAGCCAATTCACCTTGTTGGTTTATATCAAAATTAGGATCGACCACAACAGCAATGCGTGAGCTTTTCACTTGTATAAAGTGCGTAGAACCTAAATCTGCACCTGATTCTGAACGATACGAGCGTATACCTTTCAATGGAATATGAGCCGAATTTGCAGCTTCAGCTAGAGCTGCCCAAGATCCTCTTTTCTTTAGTACCCAAAGGTAACCTGGACCATAATCCGTTCCTTCAAAACGAACTTGTTTATCATTAAACACGACTAAATAACCATTGGAAATCAAGGAGTTGGTAAATTGAACTGATTTCGCGTCTGATTTAAATACATAGGCTACATGCGCTTCATCAATTATTTGATTCGACACATTACTTTCCAGGTAATCAACTCCAGTCAGACGCTCCTTAATTCCATAGGCGCGAATTCCATGTAATTGGAATAAATTCCATGCTGTGATATCATAGGTTAAAGAATCCTCTAAAACCGGGGTAGGGTCCAACAATGCTTGAATCATCGGTGCCGCAGATTGATACGCTGATATGAGCAAATCACCTGCATTTGCTTTATATACTTGATTTTTTTGATCCTGATAAGAGAAAGCATTAAATGAACCGTCCTTGTCCAGTTGGCTTAATTGAATGCGATTGGATTTTAACAAACGAATCAATTCTGCTGATTTACCTATTTCAACTTGAGGTATTAGATAAGATTTGTAAAGATTAGTTGGCGTAAATCGTGCATTCGCATGATTTTGATAGAAACTAGCCTTTACCTGTTCATTATTATTTAGCGACCATTCCACCAAATTGACAGCTAAAGCACGATGATGACGCACACGATCAACAAAACGTATCGTATCCCCATTCGATTTTTGAGCCTGTAAGCCCCCGCGAATACCACCTTGTTCCAAAGTCATTCCCAAGGCTCCATTTAATACTGGATAGGTATCACCATAACCTGGATAAAACAAATCATAAATTTCTGAGGTAAAATAAGGCCATTTATTATGATCAAATAATTTTGCAAATGACTGACCAACAGATGATTGCAATGCCAAAGTTGAATTAGAAATAAACTTCATATACGGTTTAGCTGCCGGCGGAAAATAGTAGGAATGCTGGAAGCTTTGCTCATGGAAATCCGCATGTACCATAGGTAACCAAGACTGATAAAAGGCTAATCGTTGTTTCGTCTCAACCTGCGTTTGCCAAACCCAATCACGATTTAAATCAAAAGAAAAGTGATTATAGCGACCCGATGTAACACCTTCAAAATGCTCTTGGTCATTGGGGTCTGCATTTCCGCCCGCTGTAAAATTCCGACGATTGTATTGAGTTACATAAGCATCCCGACCATCCGGATTAATGCAAGGGTCCATTAAGACAACAAAATCTTTGGTTGAATTTATTAAAAGACCACCTTCTTTCACCAAATCATAAATCGCACCCAAGGCCGCTTCTGAACCTGCCGCTTCATTACCATGTACATTAAACGACAAATTAATGATAACAGGCAAATCCTTGCTTGCTTGTTTTTTACCTTCTATAACTTGCTGGTGAATAAATTTCACCTCATCTAATTTGGGTAATAAATGTGGATTCGATAAAGTCAAAATACCCAATTCACGTCCTTCGTTTGTTTTCCCGTAAGAATGCCAACGAGCCATGGAAGGACGCTGTGAGGCCACATGTTTGCAATACTCAACCAACTGGTAATGGTAGGTAAATCGTGTTCCGAGTTGATATCCTAAAAATTCGTCAGGACTTTTTAATTGGGCTAAAGCAACAAATGAATAAAGACAAGCGAATAGGGATAGCAGTAATTTCATGAAATAGATTTAGTTTGTTAAGTGTTTTAAAATTAAGGAAAAAAGAAGGTAAATTGAAAGGACTTTTGACTTTACCTACTAAACTTATTCACATGGCATTACCATCTTCAGAACAGAACTCCGTTCATGTTCAGGCTGACAGCAAAACCAATTATACCATTCCTTTAATACTTGTGACAAGTTTGTTTTTCCTTTGGGGCCTTGCAAATAGTTTAAATGGGACATTAGTCAAACAATTTCAAACGGCGCTGGATTTACAACGCTGGCAAGCGAATATCGTAGAAACAGCATTCTACCTAGGCTATTTTGTCATGGCTTTACCTGCAGGAATCGTGATGCGTAAATATGGCTACAAAATGGGAATACTTCTTGGTCTAGTCTTGTATGCTGCAGGGGCCTTCCTTTTTTATCCTGCGGCTGATGTAAGATCATATTCATTCTTCCTGATTGCCCTATTTATGATTGCTAGTGGCATCGCCTTTTTGGAAACAGCTGCTAATTTGTATGTAACCGTATTAGGTGATCCTGCTAAAGGGGATTTTCGATTAAATTTTGCGCAATCCTTTAATGGAATGAGTATCATTTTAGGCCCCGTCATCGGTGGATTTTTCATTTTCTCTGATAAGGAATATAGTAGGGAAGTGTTAGCGGCCATGCCAATAGCTGAATCTGAAGCCATTCGTACAGCCCATGCAGCATCCGTTCAAAGTCCCTATTTAATCATAGGTTGTGTCGTAACTTTTGTAGCCATTTTATTCGCGCTTACAAAAATGCCTGAAATAAAATCTGCCGAAGATCAGGACTCAAATGTGCGAATTAAAGACTTACTCAAGCATAAATATTTAGTATTGGGAATCATTGCCCAATTTTTAAACATTGGTGCTCAAGTTACTCTTTGGGGCAATTTTGTTGATTTGAAACTTGATTATGCGCCTGATACCAACTTATGGATTGTTGAGAAAATATATCAAATTTCATCCGGGATGTCGGCTACCCAAATGGCAAGCTTTCATGCCTCATTCGCTTTTATTTTATTTTTATTAGGTCGGTTCTTAGGCACATTCCTGATGGGACGATATAAGTCTAATCAAATATTAGGCTTGTATGCCATAGGAGCCGTTGTTTCATTAATTATCGCCATGTTGGGTGGTGGAATAACCGCAGTTGTGGCTTTAATGATGGTGTATTTTTGTCAATCGATCATGTTCCCTACCATCTTTGCATTATCCTGCAAAAATTTAGGCGAAGGATCAAAATTGGCATCTTCCTTAATCATTATGTCGATTGTAGGAGGGGCTATTATTCCCCCATTTACTGCTTCTTTATTTAAAATTAATACCAATGTTGCTTTAACAATACCTTTGCTATGCTTCGCATATATTGTTTTTTATGCATACAAAGGTTCAAGTATAACATCCGATGCAGCATAAGTATATCTTAATTTTAGATTTAGTGGACGAAGAGGCTTCCATCGAGCAGTATGAAGCTTACCACAAGCAAATACCCGAAAAAATTGCCAAAAGCATCACAGATTCAGGTATCGAATCTATGGAAATTTATCGCTTTGGCAATCGTTTGGTCATGGAACTTAAAGCGAACGAAACTTTTTCATTTGAGGCCAAATCGAAAGCCGATCAGAACAATGATGCGGTGCAAGCATGGGAAGCCCTAATGGATACATTCCAACAACGCATCCCTGGATCTAAACCTTCCGAAAAATGGGTATTAACAAAACGAATTTTTAGCTTAACTAATTAATATGTCAAGTACATTTTTACAAATCAACCCTACTGATAATTTACTCGTGGCCCTACAGGACTTAAAAAAAGGAACTGTTATTCAACACGCTGGTGATGAAATCATCTTACAAGATGACATTGCCGCCAAACATAAATTCTCAACGGAAGCTATTCCAAAAGATGGTAATGCCTATATGTATGGCGTATTAGTGGGGCATGCGAGCCAAGATATCCCGAAAGGTGGATTAATCCATACCTTTAATTTACACCATGCTTCACAAGATTTTGTGGGTAAACAAAAGGAATATACGTGGTCAAGTCCCGATGTTAGTAAATTCCAACATAGAACATTTAACGGCTTTCATCGTGCAGATGGCCAAGTGGGCACCCAAAACTATTGGTTAGTGATTCCGCTCGTTTTCTGTGAAAATAGGAACATAGAATTAATAAAGAATGCGTTCATTCAAGGCCTTGGCTTTCAAAAAAACGATTCTGTGACTAATCAGGTTATCACTTTACGAAAACAGTTTGAAGCAGGGGAGAAACTACAATTAGGAGATAGTTCATCTGACGCTATTATTTCCAAAAGTCCTTTGTTCCCCAATGTAGATGGTATCAAATTTTTGACACACGAAAGTGGATGTGGAGAAAATAAAGAAGATTCTATGAATCTCTGTGCATTATTGGCTGGATATTGTGTAAATCCAAACGTAGGTGGTATCACGATATTAAGTTTAGGCTGCCAACATTCTCAAATCGAGATTTTCAAACAGAAATTATACGAGAAAGATCCAAATTTCAGTAAACCCATCCATTTCTTTGAGCAACAACAAGACGAAGGAAGTGGCGTAGAAAAAATCTTAAATGATGTTGTCTTGAAGACCTTTGAAGGTTTGATTGAAATCAACAAATTATCCCGAAAGCCGGCACCTTTATCTGCTTTGCGCTTAGGAGTTAAATGTGGAGGATCGGATGGTTTTTCAGGCATTTCCGCCAATCCAGCCATCGGTCATACCGCTGATTTATTAGTGGGTGTAGGTGGAACGGTCATGATCGCTGAATTCCCAGAACTTTGTGGCGTTGAGCAAGAATTACAGAACCGGTCTGTGAATGCAGAGGTTGCCAATAATTTCGGACTCATGATGCGCGAATATGCAAAACGTGCCGCTGCCGTTGGCGCCGGTTTTGATATGAACCCATCCCCAGGAAATATCAAAGATGGTTTAATTACCGATGCGATTAAATCGGCAGGAGCAGCAAAGAAAGCTGGATCTTCGCCCATTGTAGATGCCTTAGGTTATGGTCAATATGCGACAAAAACGGGCTTAAATTTAGTTTGCACGCCCGGAAATGATGTTCTGGCAACAACAGGAATGGCCGGAGCAGGAGCAACAATCCAATTATTTACGACGGGATTAGGAACTCCAACGGGTAATCCGATTAGTCCGATGGTAAAATTATCAACAAATACTCGGCTAGCAGAAAAACTTCCTGAAATCATTGATATTGATTGTGGTCCCATCATTCGAGGAGAAAAATCAGTAGAAGAAATGGGGGAAGAAGTTTTGGAATACATTATCAAATTAGCTTCAGGAGAAATCACGACAAAAGCGATGGATTTAGGTCAGGACGATTTTATGTTCTGGAGAAGAGGGGTATCACTATAGAAATAAGAGTTAAGAGTTAAGAGTTAAGAGTTAAGAGTTAAGAGTTAAGAGTTAAGAGTTAAGAGTTAAGAGTTAAGAGTTAATATTTTTGCTAGTGACTAGTGACTAGCGACTATAGACAAAAAATAAAACAATGATATTCTCATTAACAGGAAAAAAAGTAGTGGTAACGGGCGGCTGTTCCGGAATAGGAGAGTCTATCGCAGTCTTGTTCCAACAACAAGGCGCTGAGGTACATGTCATAGACTTATCTTTACCAAAGGACCCAAAGCCAAAAATCAATTACCACCAAGCAGATATCACTGATTTCGAAGTGGTGGAACAAATTGCTACGCGCATTTCACCAATTGATATTTTGGTCAATAATGCTGGTATACCCCAAATCGGAAACCTAGAAAAAACCAGTCCAATCGATTTTCAAAAGATTTTTGACGTGAATGTAAAAGGAGCCTATCATTGTATGTTAGCCTTTATTCCCTTCATGGTTACAAAGCAATCAGGTGTCATTCTAAACATGGCTTCCGTAGCTGCATCAGTCGGAATTCCAGATCGTTTTGGCTATTCGATGACTAAAGGAGCCATTAAATCCATGACGCAATCGGTTGCGAAAGATTACATTGATAAAGGGATACGTTGTAATTGTATTTCACCTGGTCGCGTACATACACCTTTTGTAGATGGATTCATTGCCAAAAATTATCCTGACAATCAAGCCGAAATGTTTGAAAAATTATCCAAAACGCAACCCTTAGGCCGGATGGCACAGCCTTCTGAAATTGCTAATTTAGCCTTATATTTATGTTCGGATGAAGCATCCTTTATTTCAGGTTGCGATTATCCAATTGACGGTGGATTCATTTACTTAAACAACTAAACCTATGAAATCGAAAATATTAAGCATTATCCTATTGCTTAGCTTGAGCCTAAGTGCATTCAAAACAGTAGAAAACCCAATACGTATCGTATTTTTCGGCGATTCCATCACCCAAGCAGGAGTAGGTAAAACCGGATATATCACCAAGATGGCTGAAATGTTAGGTACATTAGGATTAGCGAGTAAATACGAATTAATCGGTGCCGGTATAGGGGGAAATAAAATCTATGATTTATACCTTCGCCATGAAGATGATGTGATTGCGAAGAAACCTAATATCGTGATCATTTATGTAGGTATTAACGATGTTTGGCATAAAACAACATCGAGAACAGGAACAGATGCCGACAAGTTTGAACGGTTCTACAATGCTTTAATTAAACGCCTTCAAAAATCTAATATTCAAGTAGTTATCTGCACACCTACGGTCATTGGCGAGAAGTATGATGCGACCAACGAAAACGATGGGGATTTAAATGCATATTCTAATATCATCCGCAAAATTGCTGCAGATAATCAATGTAAATTGATTGATTTACGCAAGGCGTTTTTGACTTATGAAGAGAAAAACAACATCGAAAACAAGGCTTCAGGTATTTTAACTACGGATCGTGTTCACTTAACAGAGGCTGGGAATCAATTCTTAGCTGAAACGATGTGGGAAACCATTAATTCTTTATAATCCATGCAATTAGTAAGAATAGGTGCTTTTGAACAAGAAAAACCGGCCGTATTAATCGAGGGCCGATATTGGGATGTTTCAGAACACATCAGCGATTATAATGAAGCATTTTTTACTGCAGATGGTTTAGGAAAATTGGCCCATATCCTTGCAACCAAGGATTTACCTGAAATTAAAAACCCTTCACGTATGGGTTCATGTGTCGCTCGTCCTTCCAAAATCATTTGTGTAGGACTTAATTATGCTGATCATGCCCGTGAAACAGGAGCTGAAATCCCTCAAGAACCCATCCTTTTCTTCAAAAGTACAACGGCTCTATGTGGCCCCAATGATAATGTCATCATCCCAAAAGGTTCCGAAAAGACGGATTGGGAAGTGGAATTAGCCATTGTCATGGGTAAAAAGGCTCAATATGTTTCGGAAGCAGATGCTTATGATTACGTGGCTGGTTATTGCCTACACAATGATTATTCAGAACGCGAATACCAATTAGAACGTGGTGGGAACTGGTCCAAAGGCAAAGGTTGTGATACATTTGCTCCTTTAGGGCCTGTATTGGTTACAAAAGATGAAATTGCAGATGTCCATAATCTTTCCATGTGGTTAGATGTAAACGGTAAACGATTTCAAACATCGAATACCGATCAGTTGATTTTCAACGTGCCACAAGTCGTATCCTACATTTCTCAGTTCATGACTTTATTACCTGGCGATGTTATATCAACGGGTACGCCGCATGGCGTGGGATTAGGCTTTAAACCTCCTATTTACTTGAAAGCTGGGGATGTTGTAACTCTTGGAATGGATGGTTTAGGTGAACAAAAACAAAAAGCCGTTTCCTATTCATCATGATCGATTCACACCAACACTTTTGGAATTATGATGCGGAACGAGATACTTGGATAACTGCTGACATGGCGGTGATTCAATACGATTTCTATCCTAATGAAACGCTATTTAAATCCAAAGGAATTGAAAGTTGCGTTGCAGTTCAAGCATCATCCTCCGAAGAAGAAACCTTGTTTTTGTTGGCATTAGCCGAACAATCCGACTTCATTCAAGGCGTGGTGGGCTGGGTGGATCTACAACAAGCTAACATAGAAGATCGTTTGAGTTACTTCTCGCAATTCGAAACATTGAAAGGCTTTAGGCATATTGTTCAGGCAGAAAAAGACCCAGAATTTCTTCAAGGTGCAGCTTTTAAGCGTGGCGTTCGTGCGTTAGAGGCATTCGACTATTCCTATGACTTGCTGATTTTACCGCATCAATTAGCTGCAGGAATCACATTTTGCCAAGCATTAGAACAAAAAATCGTCTTAGACCATTTGGCTAAACCACCTATCAAGTCGGGAAACTTACTGCAATGGAAGCAAGATATTCAAGCATTTAAAGAGTTGGAACATGTTTCGGCAAAAATATCGGGCTTAATCACGGAAGCCGATTGGAATTCATGGAAGCCATCGCAAATCAAAGAAGTAATTGATGTGGCTTTAGAGGTATTTGGAACTGACCGACTGCTATTTGGAACGGACTATCCCGTAGTAAAAGTAGCTGGGGAATTAGATGAATGGATTGCAGTCTATCAATCAAGCATCAATGCATTAAGCGAAAATGAACGAGCAAAAATCAATGAACATAATTGTAAAAACTTCTACGCATTAGACTAATATGAATTTAGGACTCAAAGAAAAGGTCATTATTGTAACTGGAGGTGCCAAAGGCATTGGTGCTGGAATTAGTCATTCACTTGGTTTAGAATCAGCCATGGTAGCAATAGTTGGTAGGAACGCGGCTGACAATCAAGCCTGCATCGATATCATCCAAGCCACGGGCGGACAAGCCTTTTCATTCGTTGCCGAACTAACCCAACCGGATGAATGTACACGTGTGGTTTCTGAAATCGTAAAAATGTTTGGTCGAATCGATGGATTAGTCAATAATGCAGGGGTAAATGATGGGGTAGGTCTTGCCAACGGAAGCTATGAAAAGTTTATGCAATCGTTGCATGCCAACTTGATTCACTATTATTTAATGGCCCAAGCATGTTTGCCTTATTTGATTAAAACCAAAGGAGCGATTGTTAACATCGGTTCAAAAACAGCTGAAACGGGACAAGGAGGAACTTCTGCCTATGCGGCATCTAACGGCGGTCGGAATGCGCTCACGCGTGAGTGGGCTGTAGAATTATTGCCCCATAACATTCGAGTTAATGCAGTTATTGTGGCAGAATGCTTTACACCACTTTATGAAAAATGGATTCAAACACTTGAAAATCCAGCATCAAAACTAAAAGAAATTGAAGCAAAAATTCCTTTGGGAAATCGCATGACTACGGCTGACGAAATAGGAGCGATGGTTGCCTTTTTATTATCACCTAAATCTAGTCATACCACTGGCCAACTCATCCACGTAGATGGCGGATATGTTCATTTAGACCGAGCATTATGATCAACTTCACCAACATAGAAAGTCCTGGATTAATGGTGAATCCTGAGATTGTCAAGAAAAACATTCAATGGGTTCTTAATCAAGTAGATAACAATCCAGCAAGATTAAGACCTCATATAAAAACGCATAAAACGCGCGAGGTAAATCAACTACTTTTAGCTGCAGGAGTCACCAAATTTAAAGCTGCTACTATTGCGGAATGTGAATTGCTAGCCTTAGATGAAGCACCTGATGTGCTGTTATCCATGCAACCTACGGGTACAACTTTGTTACGTTTTATTGATCTACAGAAGAAATATCCCCAAACATCCTTCGCTTGTTTACTGGATGATACCCAAGCGGCACATGCTTTAAACAAAGTTTCAAACGAGCAGCGGGTATTTGTAGATCTCAATATGGGAATGAATCGGACGGGAATTAAATCGGAAGATTCTTTACCCTTGATTGAACTCATCGAGGAATTACCAAATTTGATTTTATCCGGATTGCATGCCTACGATGGCCATATTCGTGATGTGCAAATCGAAGAAAGGCAGAAACATGTCGAGCAGGATTTTCAATCATTTTATGGGCTATTGCCACAAATTCGGAAAGATTTAGAACTTGTGGTAGGAGGAACGCCAAGTTTCTTAGTGCACCATTCTAATCCTAATTATGTCTGCAGTCCCGGAACATTTGTGTTCTTTGATACTGGATATGCCAAATTATATCCTTCCAATAGCCTTGAATTAGCCGTTCAGGTGATTGGACGTGTTATTTCAATCCCTACAGATCATACGATCTCTATTGATGTTGGCCATAAATCCGTAGCCCCCGAAAATGGAATCGATAATCGATTACAATTTATCGATCATCCGGAATGGAAACTGTTGAGCCAAAGCGAAGAACATGGGATTGTGGAAGTAGGCGATAGTTCTACAATAAGCATTGGCGACATCGTTCGAATGTATCCCTACCATATTTGTCCTACAGTGGCTTTACATCAATATTTACAAATAGGAGATGGGAGAGTTTGGAAAGTAGTAGCACGTGACCGAAAAATAACGATATAAGATGTTTATTGTAGACGCCCATTTGGATTTAAGTATGAATGCACTTGAGTGGAATCGTGATTTACGCGCTTCTATTCAAGAAATAAATGCGCGAGAACAACATTTAACGGATAAGCCCGACCGAGGCCTAGCGACTGTTTCTTTAGACGAACTAAGAAAAGGAAACATCGGATTAGTTGTTGCCACCCAGATAGCCCGGTATGTTGCCAAAGGAAATTCACTTCCTGGTTGGCATTCTCCCGAACAAGCCTGGGCACAAACTCAAGGCCAATTAGCATATTACAAAGCATTGGAAAAGAGTGGAGATCTTCGTCCCATTCGGAATCTTCCTGAATTATATGACCATCTAGCCATTTGGCCTACGGACCAACAAACCATCGGTTATATCCTAAGTCTAGAAGGGGCAGATTCCATTGTATCCATCGAATATTTAGAAATGGCGCACGAATCAGGTCTTCGCGCTTTAGGACCTGCCCATTATGGACCGGGTCGATATGCACAAGGAACAAATGCAACAGGAGGTTTGGGACCCATGGGGCGCGATTTACTGCGTAAAATGGAAGAATTGAATATCATTTTAGATGCCACGCACCTCTGTGATGATAGCTTTGAGGAAGCCCTGGAACATTTCAATGGACATGTCTGGGCAAGTCATCATAACTGCAGAGCCCTCGTAAATCACAATCGGCAATTCACCGACGAGCAATTTAAATTACTGATTTCGCGTGGCGCGGTAATCGGCATGCCAATGGACGCTTGGATGATGGTTCCGAATTGGGAACGCGGAAAATCAACTCCAAAATCCATGGGAGTGACTTTGAATACCATGATCGATCATTTGACTCATATTTGTGAGTTAGCAGGAAATACAAATCATGTTGGATTAGGAACCGATTTAGATGGAGGATTTGGAAAGGAACAATGTCCATCAGATATTGAGACTATTGCCGACTTACAAAAAATCCCAGATTTATTGCTTAAGCGCGGATTTAGCTCAGATGATATCAAAAAAATCTGTCACCAAAACTGGTTAAATTTCTTAGAAAAAGCCTGGGCCTAGTGCCTAGGAGCAGGACTAACAGAAGTCCATCCACCATCCACAACAAGAGTTTGGCCAGTAATGTGTTTAGCTTGATCAGATAAAAAGAATAAGGTAGAAGCAGCAATATCAGAAACATCAGCCGCTTTACCTAAAGGTGTAATTTCAGCCCAATCGGATTGATATTCTTCATTTTTGAGGGTTCGTTCCGTAATCGTCGCCCCCGGCGAAATCGCATTAATCCGAATCTGAAAAGGCGACAAATCAATGACTAAATTCTTTACCAATTGATTCAGCGCAGCTTTTGTCATGCCATATGCCGCTAAATCAGGATGCGCCTGATGGCCCGTAACCGAGGACATCACAACAATTGATCCGGACAATTGATGCTCCTTCAAATAACGAGCCACCAATTGAATCAAAAAGAAAGTACCCGAAATATTCACATGTAAAATCTGGTCCATCGATTCTTTGGAATAGCACCAAAAATCGCCAAAGGTCGTAATTCCAGCATTACAAACGACACCTGATAACTCGCCAGGGCTTGAATCCAAAACCTTCAATAATTCAGTACGAAACAAATCGGCAGCTGCATCCGCATGAATACCAATAAACTGACGCAAACCATGTTTATTTAATTCCCGCGAAGCATGATCGAAAACGACTGAATCTATCTCATTCCAAATCACAAAATGCCCTTGGTCCAATAATTGTTTGACCAATTCAAAACCAATTCCTTGGCCAGCACCTGTGACGATGTACTTTTTCATTAGTGAGAATCGCGTGTTACAACAGAACCAGAACCACCTTTTAAGAAATCAAAATCAGCTCCTTGGTCAGCTTGCTCCACATGATCAATAAATAAACCCACATACCCACGCGGCATAGAAGGAGGGACAAACGGATGCGCTAATTTACGAGCAACAAATTCTGCTTCGCTCACTTCCCAATTAATCGAACGATTTTCAACATCCAACGAAATGTAATCACCATTCTGAACCCAATTCAAGGGGCCTCCTGCGGCCGATTCTGGTGAAATATGCAATATAACTGTACCAAAACCGGTTCCACTCATCCGTCCATCCGAAATACGAACCATGTCTTTAACACCCTTTTCTAATAGTTTCTTAGGGATTCCCATATTACCAACTTCCGCCATACCAGGATATCCTTTGGGACCTACATTTTTCAAAACCATCACAGATGTCTCATCTATTTCCAGTTCTGGCGAATCAATGCGTGCATGATAATCTTCTATATTTTCAAATACGACAGCTTTACCCCGGTGCTTAAATAACTCCGGAGAAGCAGCTGAAGGCTTTAATACAGCACCCTGAGGAGCTAAATTTCCGCGAACAACTGCAATTCCTGAGTCCGGTTTAAACGGTTCATCGAAACTTGAAATAATGCTCGGATCGTAAATAGGCGTATCTGTAATATTTTCTCCCACTGTTTTACCATTGACGGTAATACTCGACGTATGTAAATGTTCTTTCATTTGATTCATCAATGCCGGCAATCCTCCTGCATAATATAAATCCTCCATAAAGTGAGCCCCAGAAGGCTGAATATTCGCCAATAAAGGAATATTCAAAGAAAACTTATCAAAATCATCCAAATGCAAATCAACACCAATCCGACCCGCAATCGCTAATAAGTGAATAACAAAATTGGTCGAACCTCCAGTTGCCGCATTCACACGAATCGCATTTTCAAAGGCTTGTCGGGTCAATACTTTCGACATTTTCAAATCCTCATTGACCATTTCAACGATCCGTCGGCCGGAATGTTGAGCCAAAACCTTTCTCCGAACATCGGCAGCAGGAATGGCTGCATTTTGGGGCAAACTTAAACCCAAAGCTTCGACCATAGTTGCCATCGTAGATGCAGTTCCCATCACGGCACAGTGTCCTGGCGTACGCGCCATACAAGCTTCTGCTTCTATAAATTCCTTTTGAGATAGTTCCCCTAATTTATATGCTTCTGCGAAACGCCAAACATCCGATGTCCCAATTTCTTTACCTTTGAATTTACCCTTCATCATCGGTCCTCCCGATATAACCAAAGTAGGTAAATCCACACTGCAAGCGCCCATCACAAGGGAAGGTGTCGTCTTGTCACAACCACACATTAACACTACACCATCAATCGGATTAGCACGAATGGATTCTTCCACATCCATACTCGCCAAATTTCGATATAACATTGCCGTGGGCTTAATCAAGGTTTCACCTAAGGACATCACTGGAAATTCTACCGGGAAACCACCCGCTTCAATAATTCCCTTTTTAACAAATTCAGCTAATTCACGAAAATGGGCATTACAAGGGGTTAATTCTGACCAAGTATTACAAATCCCAATGACAGGTTTTCCTTGAAAATAATCATCAGGAATACCTTGATTTTTCATCCAAGCACGGTAAATAAATCCATCCTTGCCAGTTTTTCCAAACCATTGTTGGGAGCGTAAATTCGGTTTCATTGTTATTCTAGGTCTATTGTTTTCTTTAATACAAAACTTTGGTCTTTACCATATTGATAAAAACACACGCGCTTTCCACTTTCCACATCGGAATAGGGATCATGCGCAAAATTAAATTGTCGGGCAATCGTCGTCTTCTCCAAATACAAAGAATCCCCACCTGCATACCCGAAGGCCTGACTTCCTTTCAAGGTAGGAAAATGTAATCGATTGCTATGTCCCGACTTGAATTCTAAAGCAAAAATTTCTACTTGTTTACTTGGTTTATGACCTAAAACCCAACATTCTGGAAAATCATCACCATTCATATCAGCTAGCAAAAGTTGATTTGCTTCAATATTATTCAATTTATATTGATGAAGTAAACGGTTACTTTTTGAAATCAATAGTACATGATTTTCAATATGTGCCTCATAATCTTCAAACAATGCATTTATGGCTGTTGCTTGTTGAATTAGTTGGGTATCAATTGCCGCATGCGCCGCTAATGAATCGGCAGAAGTAGAGAGATGTAATTGGTCCTCCAAGCCAACCTGCATAGGTTCATCCTCCCATTGTTGAACAATATAGAATAGTCCAAGCAAAGAAGTCACTAAAACAATAAAAAGAATGAACTTAACGAGCCGCATGAACAACGCTTTCAATGATTTCAATAGCTTTAAGCAATTGTGATTTAGGACAAGCAAAATTCAAACGAAAAAACTCACCGCCCATAAATTGATCACCACGCAAAACATGCAATCCCGCATCAAACAAGCTTTTTTGTAAATCGCCATGCAATTTTGAATCAAATCCGATCCACGCTAAATAAGTAGCTTCTAAGGGAAGCATCTTTATTCCAGGCAATTGATTCATCCGTGATAATAATAAGTCATGATTTGACCGTAAGTAAGGCAAAAGCGTATCAATCCAATCTGAAGGCATGGCATAGGTTGCAAGCATCACCTCAATGCTATGCCTTGAAAGCATCGGAAAAAAGCCAAAAGTCTTCTTTTGAAAAGCCAACCGAATGGCAGGATCCGGGATAATAGCTACAGCACCACCCAAGCCCGCTGTATTATACGCTTTCGAGGTAGCAAAAAATGAAATTTCGCTTTGAATACAGGTATGATGTACTGAAGGATCTATTTTCAAGTCGGCATGAATTTCATCCGATATGATCTTACAATCATATTTTTGGCACAAATCTTTAATTCGCTTTATCTCCGCTTTTGTAAAAACAGTCCCACCTGGATTATGCGGATTACAAAACAAAAACACTTTGGGTCCTTTCTTCAAGGCCTCTTCAAAAGCGATAAAATCATAGGTCCACCGACCACCCTCCTCAATCATCGGAAAGGTAAATAGGGGATGGCCTAACCAGCCTGCAACCAAATGAAAAGGATGATAAACAGGAACCGCTGTTAGAATACCATCTTGAGGAGAAGAAAATGCAGCGCAAGCTGCAGTAATCCCAGGAACGATCCCCGGAATCCAAACCTGCCATTCCAATTTCGTTTCCCAAGCATAATCCCTAGAAATCTTCTTCTGAGCGGCTATTTGAAGTGATTCAGGCACGATGGAATAACCTAAAATCTTATGTTCAGTGATTTTATCAATCGCAGCAAGAATTTCATCTGCGACTGGAAACTCCATATCAGCTACCGGCATAGGCAAAATATCCCGATCTCCGTAGCTTACATTGTCCCACTTAAAACTGAATGTGTTTTTTCGGTCAATGACCTGATCAAAGTCGTATTTTTTCATTCATTAAAAATAGGCCTAAAAACACAAATTCCAATAAATTTTGGGTGTGAACTCAGGTATTCTCTTAAATTTTCTGAACTTATAACGACCTGCTTCTTATCTTGCGAAGCATGTAATAAATGAATGGAATTTCTTTCCCGAACCAACATGCCTGTATGCAAGAAATCTAAATGTGGATTTTTCGTAACAAATGCAACCAAATCACCTGATTGAATGCTCGGATATAAATAAGCAATATTGTCCACGACTGTATATTGAAACGGACGCTTAGCTAAAGTTTTTTCACGATTTTCTATAAGTCCTGTATTGATAGATGGGAACTTTTTTGACCGTAAATATGATGAAAGAAAAGAAAAGTCCTTGATCGCAACACTTATATGGGCTTCATCCAAAATTTGAGGATAACCCAAGGCATTCATGGCATCCGAAAAATAATGAAAACGATTTTCATATTGGACCGAATCACTGGCATAACGAACATGAATCAGCGCTTTTGAATATAAAGAATCAACACCTTTGGCATTTCGAATGGCTAAACAATTTTCCAAAAATGTCACACAATCAAAGGCTTCTTTCGAAGTAATTAATTGCTCTGGATTACCTACGGAAAGCATATTCGCTTGATACGGCTTTCTTAAAAACTGTTTACCTATATCGACTAATGAAAGTGATGCTTGTTGGCCAAATGCGGCAGAAAAACTAAACAGCAATCCAAAAAGAACTACTTTTCTTTGATCCATAATACGCTGACAGCACCCATCAAGAAAAATACCCCCGCCATGACAATGGCATAAATAGCTTCACCATTATATAAATACTTCACAATCGAGCCACCAACAATTCCGTTGACTATTTGTGGAATTGTAATAAAGAAATTGAATATCCCCATATAGACCCCCATTTTAGCCAAAGGAATTGAACCTGCTAAAATGGCATAAGGCATCGCTAAGATACTGGCCCAAGCCATGCCTACACCCACCATACTAAAAATCAACATCGTAGGATCAGAGATAAAATAAATAGAAATTAATCCTAAACCACCAGACACTAGAGAAACTGCGTGGGTCGCTTTATTTCCAATTCTACGTGCTATTTGAGGTAAAAAAGCAGCATAAATTGCCGAAACACCACTATATACACCAAATATAATCCCAACCCAATTGGCTGCATCTTGAAAAGCGGTTGAACTATGATCATCTGAAGCCACACCATACACATGATGTGCAATGGCAGGCGTTGAAAATACCCACATGGAAAATAAACCAAACCAAGAGAAAAATTGAACCAATCCCAATTGGCGCATCGTATTCGGCATTTCTTTGATGTAACGGAAAACCGAAAACAAGGTATCTTCCTGACCTTCCTCTTGAAATCCCATGGATTCGCGCTCAGCAGGTGAATATTCTTTTGTCGTTAAAATAGTCCACAAAATTGCTAACATAAATACGGTACCACCTACATAGAAAGAATACACAACATTATCTGGAATTTGGCCAGGAGCTGCATCTTTCGCAATGCCAACCCATTCACCAAAAATATAGGGTAACCATGAACCTACAACTGCACCAACTCCAATTAAAAAAGTTTGAACCGAGAAACCCAAAGTACTTTGTTCATCAGGCAAATTATCCGCCACCAACGCACGAAAGGGTTCCATGGATACGTTAAAAGATGCATCCATCATCATCAATATACCTGCACCAACAATCATAGGAGGTAAAAAACCGGCTAAAGCTCCCGCATGCGGAAAAAAGAAAAGGGCAGAAGCTGCTAATATTGCACCCGTTAAAAAGAAAGGCTTCCGTCGACCTAAGAAATTCCAAGTTCGATCCGAATAAAAACCAATAATAGGCTGAATGATCATACCCGTTAATGGGGCGGCCAACCAGAACCATGACAATTGCTCGACATCCGCGCCAAAACTTTGTAAGATTCGAGAAGCATTTCCATTTTGCAAAGCAAAGCCAAATTGAATTCCTAAGAATCCAACACTCATGTTGATAATTTGGGTAATGGATAATTTAGGTTTTGTAAAGCTTTTCATGGTTTAGAGTTTAATAAGTAAAGCACTATTGGCAGGAATGTAAATAGAATTTGACGAAACCTTAGCTGTTTCAGCAACATGTGGAGGTATATAGGCATGTTCCAATTTGAAATTCACTTGCTTAACACCCATCATGTCTTTTGCCAAGTCAGGAATAACTACATCAAGAAAATGTGCTTGTTGTGGATCAAAATTACAAATGATTAATAAACGTTCTTTGGCAGTATAACGAAGGAACGAATAAACCTTTTTGCTCGGATAAGTTCCGTTCTGTGCATATTGTAAGTCAAAAAATGAGCCTTTAGCAATGGCATCCGATTTTGCAGCACGCTTGAACAAATCTTGATAAAAAGCATCGATTTCCTTTTCTTCTGCCGACAAAGCCCCTCCATCAAATTTACCCCCATTCATCCAACGCTGATGTGTTTCCACACGCCAAAAATCAAACATAGAACTACGATTATCGGCTTCATTGTAACCTTCAATCTCATTCGCCTTCTCCCCAAATTCCTGCCCCATATACAACATTGTAGGACCATCATGCAAACAAGTGGTAATAACCATGCCTGGGATCGTCGACCAAAAATTATGGGCAGCGAAAGCCGGTGTATTCAAGCGATGTTCATCGTGATTTTCCAAGAAACGTAACATGTGATTCGCAAAGTCGCCAGATTCATGTTGCCAAACGCGTGTAATATCACCAACATTTGCCTCAGGTTTTTGTTCCATCAGTCGGCGAACAGCATCATACAAACCCACTTTGTCATACAGATAATCAAAACCACCCTTAAATATATAATCACGGTAACGATCTGGTTGATATATTTCCGCAATAAAAATAATCTTCGGATTTAGCTGTTTTATCTGTCCAATGGCATAGGTCCAAAATTCGACAGGAACCATTTCGGCCATATCACAACGAAAACCATCGACACCTAATGCTGTCCAATAGGAAAGCACCTCATGCATTTTCAGCCAGGTATTGGGAATGGGATCAAAATGAGTCTGACTCCCATGTTGGTAATCGATGCCGTAATTTAATTTTACCGTTTCAAACCAATCATGAATCGAGGGCTGAGAGGAGAATACGTTATTTCCACTAACCTTGGCAGGAATTTCGGTGTAAGGAATCGTTACAGGTACAGGGGGGTGAACACCTTCTGGTACGGAAAACTTCGTACCCGGTAAATAATAAAAATTGTTGTTAATATCGAAAGCTACATCTTGCTTATCATGAACGCCAAAATCAACGACACCTTGTGGTTTTTGATCGGAGGAGTATTGACGAGCCAAATGATTTGGAACAAAGTCAATAATCAACTGAAGCCCATTTGCGTGAATACGCTTCAACATGTCTTTAAATTCATCCATTCGCTTGGCAGGATTCTCTGCCAAAAAGGGATTAACATCATAGTAATCTTTAATCGCAAAGGGAGAACCCGCCCTACCTTTTACTACGGAAGGATGATCTAATGGAGAACCGAAGGTCGTGAAATCTTCCATGGTGGCATGCTCAATTAATCCCGTGGCATATAGGTGTGAAATACCCTTTTTTCTTAACGCCTTCAATGCAACATCAGAAACATCCTTAAATTTTGTCACGCCATTCTGTTTGTAGGAACCATTTCGAATTAATTCTGTTTGTTTGTTTCCCCATAGGTGAAACATCATTTGGTATACAACAAATTTTTCAGATGCTGATTTAGACGACATAGGCAGTTGAGAATATAAAGAACTTGAAACACTTAGTAGTGTTAGTGTGTAAAAAACAAAAGAAGAGATTAAACGCATATAATAAAATAAACACCGTAGCACAGCAAAAAAGGCTTTCTTGGCATCTGTAAATGTAATAATTTTGATACTTCAATTTATACAGAAAAGTTAAAATTTAAAACAAATGATGTACAAGGCATGCCTTTTTGATCTAGATGGAGTTCTCGTTGATACAGCTATTTACCACTTTCAAGCTTGGAAAAATCTAGGTAAACAATTCGGATATGAATTAACAGTAGAACAAAACGAACAATTGAAAGGAGTATCTCGCGTAGAATCATTAAATAAAATTTTGGCTTGGGCGAATTATTCCGCAACACATGAACAAAAAGCTGCCTGGTTAACAGAGAAAAATGAAGAATATTTGCGTCTAATCTCCAACATGAATCCAAGCGAAATCCTACCTGGCGTATTAGAATTCTTGCAACAAATAAAAGATTTAGGATATAAAATTGCTTTAGGTTCAGCGAGTAAAAATGCTGAAATAATTCTCGAAAAAACAGGCCTATTGCCTTGGTTCGATTTAATTATTGATGGGAATAAAGTCTCCAAAAGCAAACCGGATCCTGAAGTGTTCTTAAAAGGAGCAGAAGGTTTAGGCTTAGCACCTGACGCTTGTATTGTATTTGAAGATGCACAAGCAGGGGTGGAAGCGGCAAAAGCAGGTAACATGAAAGCAGTTGGAATAGGAGAGGCTCTAACACTATCATTAGCGGATAAAATCATCCCAAATTTCGTAGGAGTAAAAGCAGTTGAATTATTACAATTTTAAGAAACAGCGTAGCACAGAAATTACAAAAACTGACAAAATTCTATTTTTGTAATTGATTCAAATTATCACCTAATAGTCCCATGAAACAATATCTAAAATTAGATGAATGGAAAATCATCGAAGATCAATTCCATCCTGAATTTAACGAAATCACCGAATCCATCTTTTCTTTGGGAAATGGTCGAATGGGACAAAGAGGTTCATTTGAAGAAACTTACACAGGCAAATCCCTACAAGGAAACTATGTTGCAGGCGTCTATTATCCAGATAAAACTCGCGTAGGCTGGTGGAAAAATGGATATCCAGAATATTTCGCGAAAGTATTAAATGCTGCTAACTGGAATGGTTTAGAAATCAAAATTGGCGATGAAATCGTTGATTTAAACCAAAGTACAATAAATGCATTTTACCGTGAATTGAATATGAAAGAGGGCTATATCCTTCGCACATGTTCCATTACTATAAAGTCAGGAAAGTCCATTGAGATAAAATCTATTCGCTTAAACAGCATGGCGGATGATGAGTCGGGTGCTATATCATTTAGCATCAAAGCCTTAAATTTCTCAGATACTATTCAGGTTAAAGCTTTCGTTGATGGAGATATCAAAAACAAAGATTCCAACTACGATGAAAAATTCTGGGATGAAGTTCAAGTAGGTGCCCAAGAAAATACCTCATACGTATGGTCTAAAACAAAGAAAACTGGATTTGAGGTAGTAACTGGCCAACAAGTTCAATTGCAGTTAAATGGAAATTTAATTCAAGCAAATGCTCAGACGGGTACACGTGAAAAATACAGTGAGCTCAATTACCAAATTCCTATCAATGAGGGAGATACACTCACAATCTTCAAGTATGCTGTAAACTTAAGTTCAGAAAATCACCCAAGCGCTGAGTTGTTATCAAGAGCCCAAAACTATTTGGCGAAAATAAGCCATAAAGGTTTTGAACAAATGTTATCCGAGCAAGCTGCTGCTTGGGCTGCCAAATGGGCAATTAATGATATTATTATCAAGGGTGATGTTTCGGCCCAACAAGGTATTCGGTTTAATATATTCCAATTGAATCAAACCTATACAGGGGCAGATGATCGCTTAAACATTGGTCCCAAAGGATTCACTGGTGAAAAATACGGCGGTTCTACCTATTGGGATACGGAAGCATATTGTATTCCTTTCTATCTGTCAACTGCCCCACAGGAGGTTTCTAAAAATCTGTTGATTTACCGTTGGAAGCAACTTGATCGTGCCATTGAAAATGCGGGTAAACTTGGATTCAACCAAGGAGCAGCCTTATATCCCATGGTTACGATGAACGGCGAAGAATGCCACAATGAGTGGGAAATCACATTTGAAGAAATTCACCGGAATGGTGCCATCGCCTATGCGATTAAGGATTATGTAGATTATACAAATGATCGAAAACATTTAGTGGAATACGGTTGGGAAGTTTTAATCGGTATTTCTCGTTTCTGGGCACAGCGCGTCAACTGGTCGGAGAACCTTCAAAAATACGTTATGCTAGGCGTAACAGGGCCAAACGAATACGAAAACAATGTCAATAACAATTTCTACACAAATTACTTTGCCGTTTGGTGTTTGAAATATACGCTCGAAGTATTAGCAGAAATTCAGGCTAATTATCCAGCAGAGGCAAAAGAAAAATTAGTGAAGACCAATTTCGTAACGACTGAGATTGAACAATTCAATCACATCATTCAAAACATGTATTTCCCACGCGATGAAAAACGTGGAATCTACTTACAGCAAGATGGATTTTTAGATAAAGTTATCGCACCAGTGGATTCAATTCCAGCGGGTCAAATACCAATCAATCAAAATTGGTCTTGGGATCGTATTTTACGTTCTTGTTACATCAAGCAAGCCGATGTGTTGCAAGGCATGTATTTCTTTGAAAATGATTTTACAAAAGAAGAAATCGAGCGTAATTATGATTTTTACGAGCCATTAACGGTTCACGAATCATCGTTGAGCCCATGTGTTCACAACATCTTAGCGGCCAAATTAGGTAAAGAAGAAAAATCTTATGAGTTCTATACCCGAGCGGCTCGATTAGATTTAGATGATTACAATAACGATACCGAAGATGGATGCCACATTACGAGTATGGCTGGAACATGGATGTCGATTGTCAAAGGGTTTGGCGGAATGACGATCCAAGATCATCAATTAAACTTTGAGCCATTCTTACCTAAGCAATGGGATGAATACGCGTTTAAAATTAATTTCCGCGCAAATCAATTAGCCATCAAGATTCATAAGCAAGGCATTGAAATTGATAATTTATCAGATACGCCAATAACGCTAAAAGTAAAAGGAAAACCTTACACGATTGCTGCGAATAATAAACAAGCCATCTAATAAATAATAAAGGTCAGCCTCACAGCTGACCTTTTCTTTTATACCATATCAATATCGGGCGTAGACCGATCGGTTAACGGGATGCCAGCTCGTTCTTTCCGAGCAATACGCGAATACAATCCAATTTCTTGCGAAAAGATAAAGGTGAACAATAGCTTCACAAAAGATGTATGGTATTTTAAGTTCTCATAAAACTCAGGAGCTGCCGATTTCAATTTAGGTAAATTATTCCAAGGAATAGAAGGCATATCATGGTGCTCATTATGGTAACCTACATTCATGTTAATGCCGTTCAACGGTCCATAATAACTATAAGTCTCTTGATTTTTATCCAACACTAGATAATGCTCTTGAATCCAACGCGCTCCTAAAGGATGTAAACCTACCGAAAACAAGAAACTTAAACCTAAATAGGCAAGGGCAGGCCATCCCCAGAAATAAACAATGGCAAAATCAAAAGCCAATTGCGCAATAATATTGAGAATAACACCACGATCAAAAACAGCTAATTCAATACAACGAATGGTACGAAAACCTTGGAAAAAAGGATAAAGCATCAACCAAAGTACTTTTCCAATAAAAAAATTATTGATCAATTTAGCTTCCCAATAATCAGGCAAATCTGCATCTAATTCATGAACACCTTGAAAAGCATGATGCTTTAAGTGATAATTTTTAAATGAAATTGCTGTAGGGGCCAAAGAGGGAAAGTTTGCAATAATACCCGCTGCAACATTCATCCAATTCTTTTTAAAAATCAAATTGTGCGCAGATTCGTGAATGCAAACAAATAAGGTATGGGTAGGAAATGCACCTACCAACCAGGCAACTCCAATAATCCAAGCCCAAGATTCATCTTTTATATAATAGGCGATCGTGATTTGCATTCCAACACAAACAAGTATCCATAAAAAAGTCATCGGATTCTTTCCAATCAGTTTTTTAACCTCAGGATGCTTTTTGATAATTTCGCGCGTTCGTTTGCGATGCGGCTCCGAACCTTCTACCCAAGTAAAATCGTTTGCTGTTGACATTTTGTTCGCATTTAGATTCGTAAAGATACATTAAAGCCATATTTACTGACGAAATTAATCGAATAATATTTAAAAGTGACAATATGTCATAAACTGTCAGTTGGCAATCTCATGGCATTATCCTTGTATAAAAGGGAGAAAAAATAATTAAAAATATCATGGGAAAAATTATTGGAATTGACTTAGGTACCACCAACTCATGTGTGGCGGTAATGGAAGGAAATGAGGCAGTGGTTATCGCTAACTCAGAAGGAAGAAGAACGACTCCATCCATTGTAGCATTTTTGGAAAATGGCGAGCGTAAAGTGGGGGATCCTGCCAAAAGACAAGCCATTACAAATCCTCAAAACACGATTTCGTCTGTAAAGCGTTTTATGGGGAAAAAGTTTTCTGAAGTGAGTTCAGAATTAAAGACCATTTCATATCAAGTAGAACAAGGGAATAACGACACACCACGTGTACGCATCGGTGATCGTTTATATACACCTCAAGAAATCTCTGCGCAGATTTTAACAAAAATGAAGCAGACGGCTGAAGATTACATCGGCCAAACAGTTACAGAAGCCGTTATTACGGTACCTGCCTATTTCAATGATGCAGAACGTCAGGCAACCAAAGAAGCGGGTCAAATCGCAGGTTTGGAAGTAAAGCGTATCATCAACGAACCTACCGCTGCAGCACTAGCCTATGGTGTAGACAAAGGTGGTAAGGATATGAAAATCGCGGTATTCGACTTAGGTGGTGGTACATTTGACGTATCGATCCTTGAATTAGGCGATGGCGTGTTTGAAGTGAAATCAACGGATGGAGATACGCACTTAGGTGGTGATGACTTTGACCAAGTAATCATCAACTGGTTGGCAGAAGAATTCATCGCAGACGAAAACATCGATTTACGTAAAGACCCAATGGCTTTACAACGTTTGAAGGAAGCTGCTGAAAAAGCGAAAATCGAATTGAGTTCGGGAGCATCTACTGAAATCAACTTACCATACATCATGCCTGTTGACGGTATTCCAAAACACTTAGTTCGATCATTAACACGTGCTAAATTCGAGCAATTAGCTGATAGCTTGATCCAACGTACTTTGGAACCTTGCAAGCGTGCGATGAAGAATGCGGGTTATACGAATTCAGATATCGATGAAGTAATCTTGGTAGGGGGATCCACTCGTATCCCACGTATTCAAGAAGAAGTAGAGAAATTCTTTGGCAAAAAGCCTTCAAAAGGAGTTAATCCAGATGAGGTAGTTGCGATTGGTGCTGCCATTCAAGGGGGTGTATTGACAGGTGAAGTGAAAGATGTCTTATTACTAGACGTTACTCCATTATCGTTAGGTATCGAAACGATGGGAGGGGTATTTACTAAATTGATTGAGGCAAATACGACCATTCCAACGAAGAAATCAGAGGTATTCTCAACAGCAGCGGATAACCAACCATCTGTAGAACTAAATGTTTTACAAGGTGAGCGTCCCATGGCAAAGGATAACCGTTCATTAGGACGATTCCACTTAGATGGTTTACCACCAGCACAACGCGGTGTACCTCAAATCGAAGTTACATTTGACATTGATGCAAATGGTATCCTGAACGTTTCTGCGAAAGATAAAGGAACTGGAAAAGAACAAAAAATTCGTATCGAGGCTTCAAGTGGCTTAACAGATGAGGACATCGAAAAAATGCGTAATGAGGCAAAAGCAAATGAAGCATCTGATAAATTAGAAAAAGAGCGTGTAGAGAAAATCAACCAAGCTGATGCTTTGATTTTCCAATCTGACAAGCAATTGAAAGAATACGGTGAGAAATTATCAGAAGGCAATAAAACAGCAATCGAATCTGCATTAACCGAATTGAAAGCTGCACACGCTTCACAAGATGTAGCTGCAATCGATGCAGGATTAGAGAAATTGAACGCTGCATGGACAGCTGCTTCTCAAGAAATGTACGCAGCAGGAGCTACGGAAGGTGGGGAAGGTGCTCAACCAACAGATGCTTCGGCAGATGGTGGTGCGGAAGATGTATCTTTCGAAGAAGTAAAATAAACTGATTAACAAATCTAAAGCCCGATCCTCACAGATCGGGCTTTTTTTTCAAAAACTAAAATGAGTTATCAGAACCTCGTAAACTTAAAATTTAGATTTGGGCGCCTTAGCCAAACGTTTTAGGCTACATAATCAATTATTTCACCGCGGGACTAATAAATAGACTTCTTCACTCTTAACTCTTACCTCTCCCCAACAATCCCATCCCATAAAACTTTACGAACTTTCAAGGACTCAATCGCCGCTTGGGTCGCCCTTTGCCATTTAACTGTATCTTTGCCGCATAATTCCTCCATCATGCGGTAAGCCAATTGGCTATGATGATCTCCATCCACCTCGATGTGTCGCTCTAAGTAATAAACTAGGGTTCCAACTTGCTCAGGAGCATCTTTTTTTAACTGATCAACGATCAACTGAAACATACCTGGTATTAAATCTTCCCGTCCAAACGTAAAAATAGCCGCTATCTCCTCAATAGGTCGATTGGCAATGGATTCGAACGTGAAACGCAAAAATTGCTTAACTGATGGCGCTAAATTTGCATTGGCTACTTTTTGAAGTATCTCAACTAACGATTGAGCCTGCAATAAATGATTTAAAATAGGAGAGGGCTCAATCGATAGTTCTTGCATCGCACGCAAATACAATTCAAAATGACTTATGACCACGCCATGTTGATCCACATCAGATTCCTCACCTAAAACAATTTCGTTAATTAAAAACCGGGTCTCTGCAGAACCTTTAGGTACCCAAGGCTGCGAAACGCAAGTCAATTCTGCTTGAAGCTTTTTGACAAGTGACATAAAATCCCAAACTGCAAATACATGATGCTGCATAAATACAGCTAATTCTGCAGGAGATTGAATAAACGAATTAATGGGATGATCGTAAAGTGCTTGTTGGTAAGGTTTTATTTGTTCTCTTAGGCTGTTAATTTGACTCATGTTAATGTATTGTTGTTGATCTAAATTTTAACCGTTGGCCATTCCGCTTGTTTTGATGGGCCAAAATTTCAGCCACGACTGCAATTGCTATTTCATCAGGTCCTTCAGCTCCAATATCTAAACCAACTGGTGTGGATATATCCGAAACCAAATTGTATTGCAATTGTTTTTTCAAACGATCAAAGCGTTTGCTTGGACCAAGTATTCCGATGTAATGAAAAGACTGATCTGCGATATATCGATTCAAGAAAGACACATCACGATCAAAATCATGCGTCATCAATACCAAGCAATCACTTGTCTGTAATCCATGGACTTGTTCCCAATCATAACATGCGCGAACTCGCAGCTGTACATCCTTGCGCATTTTATTCGTATTACCCACCCAATGAACTTCCCAAGCTAAGGACAAACATAATTCAATCAGGCTACAGGCATCAAATTGATTACCGATAACCCAAATACGTGTTCTGGCTGGTAAATATTCTGTAAATGTCTGTGTTGCTTCTTCCCAACCAATAATAGCATCTTCCACTGCTTGCATCGAAAATTCCGATTCATTCCAAACCGTTTGGATAAATTGAGCTTTCCCAGAATCAATAATGGATTTCAATAAAGTAAATGTTTGTTCAATATTAGCTCGAATAGGATCGATAATAATTTCGATTAATCCTTGACAACCCAACCCAATGCCTAATTGAAATGGATCATCTTCGCGTGTATCGTAGGTAATTCGTTTGGTGGCTTGTTGGTGCATTGCCAATTGCGCCTTCTTTAACAAATCACCTTCTAAACAACCGCCACTAATGCCTCCCCACCAATTTCCATGGGAATCAATCAACATACGCGCACCAGGTCTACGATAGGCGGAGCCATCCACATGAATAACAGTAGCCAAGGCAATTGCTTCGCCTGATGCTAAAAGAGATTCTAATTGCGCTAAAATGACTAATAATTCCTTCATCGATCAAACAATTGTTTGTTTAAATAATCAATTAAAAAATCCACATCAGATTCTTGTGTTAAATAACTTAACGAAATACGAAGCGTCGACAAAGCTAATGTATCTGAATGACCTACGGCCTTCATGACATGGGAAGGTAATTGCGATTTAGCATTGCACGCTGAACCATTCGAAACTGCTATCGCAGGGATTTTACGGTATAAGTCTTCCCAATCCATGTTAGGAATAGAAATACTTAAAATATGAGGTACAGACTGATTTTCGGCGGAATTAAGTACAAATTCACTGTGCAACCCTTTTACAATCCTAGATTTATAAGCAGAAATCTGCTCTAAACTTTCAATTAATAAAGGTAGTATGTCGAAACAGGCAGCCAAAGCAACGATTTGTTGGACAGGTAAAGTACCGGGCCTTAAACCACGTTCTTGTCCACCTCCAAACGATAAGGGTTTTAATGCTACATTTGAATATAATATTATCCCACCAATACCTTTAGGGCCATAAATTTTATGTCCAGAAAAACTTAACAAGTCTGGTAAATGAGCATATTGCGTCAAATCCAGTTTCCCTATTGCTTGTGTAGCATCCGAATGAAAAATAATGTTGGATTGCTTACAAAGTTGAGATATACTTTGAAAATCCGTCAAATTCCCCGTTTCATTATTGACCATCATCAAAGAAATCAACGCGGTATCAGGACGAATGGCTTGTTCAACTTCAGAAACCTCTATACACCCCGAAGGATTAGGTTGAAGGTAAGTGACAGACCAACCCTGATGCGCTAATTCTTGAAAAACCTGTAAAACTGCTTTGTGTTCAATCGACGAAGTAATCAGATGACCTTTGGGGCGATCCTTTAAATAGCCTTGAATACATAGATTATTGGACTCTGTCGCACCCGAAGTAAAAACAACTTGACGAGCCTGAACTCCAAAATAGGAACTAATTTTTTTTCTTGACGTTTGGATGGCTTCTTCAGCAGCCCAACCAAAATAATGTTGGCTAGAGCCTGCATTACCAAATTCCTCCGAAAAATACGGCAACATGGCCTTTAACACATCCGCATGAACGGGTGTGGTGGCAGCGTAATCGAAATAAATTGGTTTTTTCAATGTTATACGAATTGATAACAAAGATAGGGATAAAAAAAAAGTCCCGAATAAATCGGGACTTTCATTTGCTAACTAAGCAAGTTTTTTGATAACTGCTTTAAAAGCTTCTGGATGATTCATGGCCAAATCAGCCAAAACCTTACGGTTTAAAGCCATACCAGACTTATTATATTTACCCATGAAAGCTGAATAAGACATACCTTCCTGGCGAGCCGCAGCATTGATACGTTGAATCCAAAGTCCACGAAAATCTCTTTTCTTAACTTTACGATCGCGGTATGCATACTGCAAACCTTTCTCTACTTTGTTTTTTGCTACAGTCCAAACGTTTTTTCCGCGACCGTAAAATCCTTTCGCTAACTTAAGGATTTTCTTTCTTCTAGCTCTTGAGGCTACGTGATTGACACTTCTTG
>JACCDG012088430.1_pt1 | contig 54086 bp, 43 predicted proteins | sample 7442471 | NCBI WGS metagenome assembly JACCDG01 (sample SAMN15323444, study PRJNA562643) | freshwater metagenome | isolation source: river surface water | place: USA:Blue River Watershed | collected 2017-08-17 | reverse complement strand
TAGAATATTGATTATTTGTGATTCAGTAAACTTTGAGTTCTTCATTTTTAATACCCTTCTTGGTGTTAGTCGATATTGTAAATCTCTCTACTTATCAATAGCACTTTTTTTAGGGGGTATTACCGTTGCGAAATACCACTTATTACAGATAACTTTGAAAATGATCCAACCTCTAAGAGCTTAATAAATAAAATAATATTGTCATACATAGCAACAACCTTATAAGAATAAAAAAATTAAATTCATATCACATGATAGCACATTTCGTTTCTTCATTGTTCTATTTTGCTGATCTATAAACTCGAGCTCAAATGCAAAATACATAAATTGATATTTTTAAATAGTTTGAGTTAATTTGAATTAGTTTTATTGTAGAAAAGCCTGATGACAGTAGATAGTAGTGGGTAGTCATCGCTTAGTTCTTGAGGCGTTATTATTTCACTCTCTTGTTGTGGCTGGTTTTGCCTCGGTTATATTAGATTAATGGGAGAGATTTGTGAAATTATACTATATTGATGACTATTAAGCTACTATGTGGGTTTTAAATTAGAATTAAATGACAAAATAATGTATGATAATATCCTAATTGGATATTATTTTAAAGTTATAATATGATACAATAGCGAAAATTATATCCAATTAATAATAGTTATGGGCAAGCTATAAAATGACTGAAAATAATTGTAATCTGTGTAATAGTAGTTCTATAGTAAATAAATCAGTGGTTAAGAAATCATATTCCAGCCCACTAATTCAGGTGCTCTTGGTTAGGGATGAGGTTCTTAGTGCGGAATCTATTCAGAATGAATCAAATAGTGGCTATTATAGTTAACAAACAAATCTTGGCAAAATTATTAGTGTTTTAAAAAATTAGAGCAGTTTAATTAGTAGGTTACCATGGGCAAATGGAGATAAGGTTGTTATCACTCTTGATGTATTCGGAGCTTTTGATGGTTTGTATCGTGTGCTGCATTTTGATTATAACAAGATTGATTGCATATTTAAAGCTGTTTATGATATAATCAGTGCCTACCACTTACCGTCCGTTACAAATATTTTATGTCTTAATTGGCTCTGGTATAAATCTGCCAGGTATTTGTAATTATTAAAATTTAGGAAATATATATGAAAACTTTTTCAGCAAAAGCTCATGAAGTAAATCATGAGTGGTTTGTTGTAGACGCTCAGGATAAAGTCTTGGGGCGCTTAGCAGCTAAGATCGCACACGTACTTCGCGGAAAACATAAAGCTATCTACACCCCACATGTGGATACTGGTGATTTCGTTGTAGTTACCAATGCAGATAAATTAGTTGTTACTGGTAAAAAAACTTTGCAAAAAATTTATTACCGTCACACTGGTTATCCTGGTGGTATTTATTCTCGTACTTTCAACCAAATGTTGGAAAAAGCTCCTGAGAAAATTTTAATCAATGCCGTTAAAGGTATGCTGCCTAAAGGACCTTTAGGTTATGCAATGATTAAGAAATTGAAAGTGTATGCTGGTGAATCTCATCCTCATACTGCTCAACAACCTAAACAATTAGAGATTTAATAGGGGCTTTGCAAAATGGTTGGAAATTACAATTATGGTACAGGTCGTCGTAAAAGTTCAGTAGCTCGCGTGTTCATCGTTAAGGGTTCAGGCAAGATTACTGTAAACGACAAAGAATATGATAAATACTTTGCTCGTCCTACTAGTTGTATGGTAGTACGTCAGCCTTTAGAGTTGGTTGATCACTTAGCTACATTTGATATCCGTATCAATGTACACGGTGGTGGTGAATCAGGTCAGGCTGGAGCGATTCGTCATGGTATCACTCGTGCGTTAATCGATTTTAATCCAGAATTAAAATCAGCATTATCACAAGCAGGATTTGTTACCCGTGATGCTCGTGAAGTTGAGCGTAAAAAATGCGGTTTACGTAAAGCACGTCGCCGTAAACAATTCTCTAAACGTTAATTCGTTTATCGAAATGTGCAAAACCCAAGCATTTATTGCTTGGGTTTTTTTGCGCTGCAGCATCGAAAGTTTAAAATATTTAGGCTGCTTTTGAGAAAGTGTGTTATAGTACCGCTTAGTTATGTAAAATCTTTTTTCTTCAAATTATTGTGTTGTCTAATTTATGTAGTCCACTAATATTCCGGTCTAAAGTTTTTCATCATTTTTTATTATTTTTTTAAGGCAAATTAAATGCAAAAATCATTATTTGTTGCTGGTCTAGAGTGGTCTATTACTAGTGAAGAATTAGGCGAAATTTTCAGCGCTCATGGAGAAGTTGAATCAGCAAAAGTAATTACTGATAAATTTACAGGTCGTAGCAAAGGCTTCGGTTTTGTGGATATGGCTACTGCGGAAGATGCAGCTAACTGTATCAAAAATTTAAATGATACTACTCATAAAAACCGTCAAATCATTGTTAAAGTAAAAGAACCTAAACCTGCAGGTGAAAGATCTTTCCGCTCAAACAATAACGGTGGTGGTGATCGTCGCGGCTGGTAAGTCGATAAGCTTTATGCTAATTACAAAGATGGCACTGAGTTAAATTCAGTGCCATTTTTATTTTCTAAATTCATTCAACTTTCAAGATTAAAACATTATTTATTCTGCCTGAATCTTTTCTAAAAAATTGAAACCACCTCGGTCTGCTATTTTACTTTTTATTATCGTGTTTTTCAAAAGTTATTTACGCCTTAATTTGCTGCTTTTATAAAACTTAATGAATATTTTGTTATATTGTAGATATTTTATGCTATTTTAGTGTAGTAAATTGATTCATTGTCTCAAATCTTGTCATGAGCTAAGGTACTGTAGTAATGCGCTTATTATTGGCGAATAGCAAAGTAATATTTATTTGTTTAATACAGAAGATAATATTTATATAAAAATCTACTCAGTTAATCAGTGATTTATTATAAAATAGTAGCTGGTTTTAATTTTTTTGTATAAGTGAGAAGCAAATGAAGATTTTAGCTACGAATGTTTATGTTGGTCCTAATATATATGCTGGTTTTCCAGTAATTCGTCATGTTATCGATGTTGGGGTGTTAGAGCAGTGGCCTTCAGTGCGTTTGGGGCAAAATTTTATTGAAAAGCTTCTAGCGGCAGTTCCATCGCTGCATGAGCATCATTGTTCGCATGGTGAAGAGGGAGGCTTTGTTCGTCGTCTAAAAGAAGATGAAGGCACATGGATTGGGCATATTTGGGAGCACGTGACTTTAGAAATTCAAATGCTAGCAGGTGTTCCAGTTAGTTTTGGACGTACTCGCGGCAATGGTAAAGAAGGACAATACAATTTAGTTTTTGAATACAAACAACGTGATGTTGGTTTACGTGCCAGTGAATTAGCCCGTGATTTATTAGTATCAATTATGCCAGATGAAGTTAAAGCTCAGATTGAGCATAAAGTTGCAGAAGATTTTGATTTTGCGTATGAAAAAGTCCGTTTTATTCGCTTTGCGCAAAAAATGAACTTTGGTCCAAGTACACAATCAATTGTTGATGCTGCGGTTGAACGAAATATTCCGTACCTACGTTTAAACGAAGCCTCTTTAATTCAACTTGGTTATGGTAAATATCAAAAACGTATTCAAGCAACGATTACTAGTGAAACTCGTTTTATTTCTGTTGAATTAGCAAGTAATAAAAGTGCTACAGCTAATTTACTGGATAGTCTTGGCTTACCTGTTCCACAACAAAGAATTATTGGTTCAGAACGTGAAGCTGCTAAAGCCTTTCATTCAATTGGTGGGCCTGTAGTAGTTAAACCATTAGATGGTAATCATGGACGTGGGATTTCAATTAACTTAACTACTGAGGAAGCGGTTGTTGAAGCATTCCATGTTGCAAAAGAAGTTTCACGCAGCGTGATTGTTGAATCATTCCTTGAGGGTGAAGATCATCGTATGCTAGTAGTTAATGGTAAATTAATCGCAGTGGCAAAACGTGTACCAGGTCATGTGGTTGGTGATGGTAAAAAAACTGTAGCTGAATTGGTAGAAATTGTTAACCAAGATCCACGACGCGGCGTTGGTCATGAGAAAGTATTAACTCGTTTAGAATTGGATTACGCAGCTAATCAAATCCTTGAGAAAAAAGGTTATACAGCTGAGACAATCTTAAAAGATGGCGAAGTGTGTTATTTACGCGATACTGCTAATTTATCAACTGGTGGAACTGCGATTGATTTAACTGATCAAGTCCATCCAGATAATAAAGAAATGGCTGAACGTGCAATTAAAGCGATTGGTTTAGATGTTGGCGGTGTTGATTTCTTGATTAAAGATATCAGCCAGTCATATCACGATATCGGTGGTGGAATATGTGAAGTAAACGCGGCACCTGGTTTCCGTATGCATACTCATCCAACTGAAGGTAAGTCGCGTGATGTTGCTGGTGCCGTTATTGATATGTTATTCCCTGAGCCAGAAAAAGCACGCATTCCAACTGTTGCAATTACTGGTACAAATGGTAAAACAACAACTTCACGTATGGTTGCTCATTTATGGAAACAAGCAGGAAAAGTAGTAGGTTTGACTACTACGGATGGTATTTACATAAATGGTAAATTAACTGTGAAGGGTGATACTACTGGTCCTGTTTCAGCGCATATGGTATTACAAGATCCTAATACAGAGATCGCAGTATTAGAAACTGCACGCGGCGGATTATTACGTAGCGGTTTAGGCTATGAATTCTGTAATGTTGGTGCATGTTTGAATGTTACTGCCGATCACATTGATATTAGCGAAGGTAATGGATTAGCAGATTTGGCTAAAGTTAAACGTATTATTACTGATGCTGCGCGCGACACTGCTGTATTGAATGCTGATGATATTGAGTGCTTAAAAATGGCATCAACTACTGAAGCAGAAAATATTTTCTACGTAACAATGAATCCTCAGCACAATTTAGTGCGTGAACATATTCGTTTAGGTGGTAAAGCGGTTATTATTGAAAAAGGTGTTAATGGCGACATGATCACAATTTTTGATAATGGTGTGCATGTTCCGGTATTATGGACACATTTAATTCCTGCAACAATGGAAGGTAAAGCAATCCATAACGTCCAAAATGCTATGTTTGCAGTAGCTATTGCTTACAGTATGGGTATGAATCTTGATGATTTACGTAATGGCTTACGTACATTTGTTAATAGCTATCATCAAACTCCAGGTCGGATGAATTTTTATGATGAGCATCCATTTAAAGTATTGCTAGATTATGGTCATAATCCGGCTGCGATTAATATGATTGGCAAATTCGTTGATCAGATGAGTGTGTCTGGTAAAAAATTAGCCGTAGTTACATTCCCTGGTGATCGTACCAACGCATTAATTGAAGAGAGCGTTAAACTGTTACCATCTCACTTTACACATTTTATTTGTAAACAAGATGATAACCGTCGCGGGCGTAAAGATGGTGAAGTTCCTGAATTGATCCGTGAGCTTTTGATTAAACATGGTGCTAATCCTGCTAATGTAGAAGTGGTACTTGATGAGCAAGATGCTATTAACAAAGCTTTAAGCACTGCTCATGAGGGTGACTTTATTGTTGTGTTAGCGGATAAAGTTAGCCGTTGTTGGAAGCAAATTACTTCATATAAATCTGATGGTAATACGCGCGTAAAAGAAGTTGATACCCGTGCAGAAGACCATTTGTTGGATCGTGTGGAAGTTGATTTGATTTCTGATGCAATCAATAATGCAACTATCCGTACCGATAAACGCGGTGTAATCATTGAAGTTGAAGAAGAAAATAACGACTAGTTGATTATTGACTATTAACTTCATATCTATTCGGCATATCAATTGTTAAATTGATGTGCCGTTAATTTCTATTTAGTATCATCTCAATTGGTTTTGAGTAAAAGGAAAAAACCATGTTTCAAAGAGACGCACTTGCAATTCGCATTTTAGCTGGAACTAATATGTTTTTCTCAGGTGTGGGGGCTATTTCTGAAATAGTTACTCGTGATGAGCACAAGCAAGAGTTTGCTAATGATTATGAAGCGGTACTTCGCAAAATATTGGATGAGCTTGGCTGGGATGATGTACCAGTTCATAAGCGTGTATATAGCCGTGGGATTATCATGGCAATTCCAACTGAATTTGATCTAACTTACGCTGGTTGTAAAATTTTAGGTGTTGCTTTTGATATTGCAGCAGCCAAATACAATAAGACAGAGGAACTAGATTTTGCAGAAGAACTAGAGTATTTGGAGTATATTATTTCTAAAGAACGTTATATGACGCTTAGAAATATCTATAATGAAGCTAAGGATCGTTCGCTTAATGTTTATCTTGATCAGAATATTATTAGTATTGGTAGTGGTAAAGGTGCTTATATTGCTAATATTGATGAAATTGGTTATGATGATGTTCCTTGGGATAAAATCTATGAAATACCTAGTGTAATGGTAACTGGGACTAATGGTAAGACTACGACTGTACGTCTAACTAGTTTTATTTCACAAAATGCAGGAAAATGTGTAGGGTATTGTTCAACTGATTGGGTAATGATTAATGGTGAAGTCGTTTCTGAGGGGGATCTATCTGGACCCCATGGAAATCGCCGTGTAATGACTACTCCTGATGTAGATGTTGCTGTTCTTGAAGTTGCACGTGGTGGTATTGTTAAACGCGGTTTGGCGACTTCTAATGTCGGTGGTGCGGTAGTAATGAACGTTTCTGAGGATCATCTAGGCGTTAATGGTATCGACGATGTAATGGATCTGGCGCGTGCCAAATTTACAGTACAGAATGCGGTACGTCCGGGTGGACATAATGTGGTAAATTTAGATGATGAAATTTCGCATTCCTTTATTGATGGATTGCCACGTGCACGAGCTTTCTTTAGCCAAAAATTAGCAGCTGATGAAGTTATTAAGTTTATTAAAACGTCAGATGATTATGCATGTTTTGTTGAAAATAATAATTTTGTTGTTTATCGTCACGGTGAAAAACATGTTATCGCTGGTGTAAATGATGTCGATCTTACTTATAACGGAATAGCGAAACATAATATTGAAAATGTGTTGGCTGCGATTTGTTTGAGTATAGAGCTTGGACGCAGTTATGAGGAAATTACTGCGGGTCTGTTAGCGTTTAGAAACGATGAGCATAACCATGGACGTTTTAATATGTTTGAGGTTAAAGGCTTTAAAGATAGCAAAATTTTTGTTGATTATGGGCATAACTTAGCGTCGGTTGATAATATGCTTAAATTCGCGCGAAGCATTGGTAATTCTGCTACTAAAATCACGGTATTGTTAGGATTATCTGGTGATCGTAAGTTTATGGTGGACAATATAGCGAAGAGTGTGGTTCAACATAAAATAGATTACGTAATTGTAAAAATGTTTACTAGTCATCTTCGTGGTGCAGAGGTTGGCGAATTAGCTCAATTTCTACAGGAGCGACTGTTGAAGCGTGGTTTTGATACTAAAAACATTGTTGCTACCGTAGATCAAGAAATAGAGGCATTAGAGTTAGTCTTATCTAATATGGAAGATAATCATCTTTATATTATGCTATGTCAAGATCAAGCCGCGGAAGTTATTAATGCGATAAAGAAATATAATAACGAAGCGAATGCCTGATAATGTTACATTAAGGCGCTATCTTTGATAAAATAGCGTCTTAATATAAAATATTTAATTGGGTGGCACGAAATTAGTTTTGATAGTTGCCTAGGTAGAGAAAAATTGATGATTGGATCAATAACTAGAGGAATTTATTAATGAGTATGGAGCATAAGTCAGCGCGTGGTTTTATTATACCTATTGGTGGACGAGAAGAAAAAGAAGTTAATCCTAGAGTTTTAGAGCGATTTGTTCAGTTAAGTGGTGGTAAAGGTGCCATTATTTCCGTCATTCCAACTGCTTCTAATTTGGAAGATACGGGTGATCGTTACGTTGAAATTTTTCAGCGTCTAGGTGTAAAAAAAATATATAACAATAATATCTCAAGTCGTTTAGATGCGAATAATGAGATTTTTGTAAAACAATTAACTGAATCGACTGGTATTTTTATGACCGGTGGAAATCAGTTGCTTTTATCTACAGTGCTTGGTGGTACAGTAATTGCTAAAATGATTCGCAAACGTAATGCAGAAGGTGTTCCTGTTGCAGGAACTTCAGCTGGAGCTGCATTTATTCCTGAGCACATGATTGTTTCAGGTGATTCTGGTCTTATTCCGCGTGTTGGTGGTGTAATGATAGCCCCAGGACTTGGGCTAACCAATAAAATTATGATAGATCAACATTTTTCACAGCGTAATCGTCTTGGACGCTTGTTAACAGCTCTCTCCTATAACCCTTATAAAACAGGTGTTGGCGTTGATGAAGATACTGCTGCAATTATTGATGCGGAAGGTAATATTGAAGCTATTGGTAGTGGGGCGCTAACCGTAGTTGATATGTCTAAAGTTGAATTTTCATCGGTGGCAAGTACTTCACCGGGTGAAGCGATTAGTTTAGTTGGCGTTAAGATTCATACTTTATTGAGTGGTGATCGTTACAACACCAAAACGCATGAAGTAATTCAGCTAATTAATAAAGTTGTAGAAGAATGAAACGTGTCATTATTCATGGCGGGTGTGGTGCTCGCGAAGACAGCACTACACCTTTTGAAGCGTATCATGAAAATTTGCTTCCGATCATTCAGCAAGCACATGAGTTTCTGGAAAGAACAAACAATGCTGTTGACACTGCTTTATTTGCTGCCAAGCTCTTAGAAGATAACCCGATTTTTAATGCGGGAACGGGTTCTCGTGTTCAACAAGATGGGCAGATCAGAATGTCGGCATCGTATATGGATAGTGTGAAGAATAAATTTTCAGGTGTAATTAATATTCAGAACGTACGTTATCCATCAGAAGTGGCTCACGCACTACAACAACAACATCATAGTATCATTAGTGGTGAACATGCAACTAATCATGCCTATCAAAAGTTACAAATGATGCCATATAATCCGATGACTGAAAAGCGTTGGAATGAATATCTTGAACTTAAAAAAGGCTTGACTGGAACAATCGGAGTGGTTGTATTAGATGATAATGGTGTTATTTGTGCCATTACTTCTACTGGTGGTGCTGGATTTGAGATTCCTGGTCGAGTAGGGGATAGTCCAACTGTTGCAGGTAATTTTGCCTCAAATGTGATGGGGATTTCCTGTACCGGGATTGGAGAGGAAATTGTTAATAAAGCTGTTGCAAGTAAAGTTCACACACGGGTGAAGGATGGTATGACTTTGAGTGATGCTGTACATCGTTCAATAGTTGAAAGCGATGCTGATGGTGATTACGTTGGACTCATTGCAATTGACAAAAATGGTAATGTTTGTACTGGAACAACAACTATTGCACAAACTCTTTATGCTTATTATGACGGTGATGGTTATCGGACATTTTTGCAAGATATTAAATGAAATTAAACCAGCTAAGATTAATTAGCTGGTTTTTTGTTATTTTATGTTGTAAAAAATTAACGCGTACTATAAAAGTCATTTTTATTGATATGGTTAATTTTTTTCTAATTATATTGCACTGCACTATATAAAGTACTATAAATCCTTGTCTTTTTGCTCAAAAATACCTTGTTATAAAACTTCTCAGTGGTAAAATGGGTTCTCTGTTGTAGTATGTATCTCTTTTCTAAGTTTAAAATTAAAACTTCACCTCTTGTTTAATTTGTGACAAAAACTGTCTGACTTGTTTTCTATTGAGTTGCATATTTGATTATCTTTAAATTATTAAATAATAATGGACTAAATAATGAAAAAAAGAACATTGATTTCATCTTTATGCGCTGGTATTATTTTAAGCGCATGCTCTAGCGGAACCTCTAGCACTTCAACAAGCTCATTAACTCTCGAGCAGGTATTGCAGGATAACTTAACCTTTTTTCAATCTGGTACAGGTGTCGATGCCAAGACCTTTATGCCATATGACACTATTTATGTGGATAAAAATTCTCATAAAATTACTTCGACTAATGGTCAATTCAATACAACTGAAACAGGTTTGTATTTAAATATCTTGCTGTTGATTGCTGAGGGTAATATCAATAGCCCTTATATTAATAAAGACCAAGCAGTTGCGCAAATGTTGGTGATTACACAAGAGTTGCTGGATTTGCAAAATACGCCAGGTAAGAGCTGGAAAGGTTTATTCTACTGGCCATATAACATTGAGAGCAATGGCAATATTTCTCCGGCAACTTCGACTATTCCTGATGTTGATAATAGTAATCTGGATTTTTCTTTAGCTGCTTTAATTGGTGCTTATCAGTATAGTAGCGATCCATTGCGCAGTAAAATCGCGAAACAAGCATTAACTATTGTAAATAATCAACAAGAAGGCTGGACTACGATTGGTACGTATACCAAGTCTCAACTTCCTAACCCAGATTGTCAACAATGTGTGGCTGCTGGATGGGATACAGCAACGGATAAACCGCTTGGCTATTATATTGATCGCATGGCAAATGAAAGTCGCTTGTCTCCGTTATGGATGTTAATTCAAGGTTATACCACAGAGTCTGGTTCGTTTACTCAAATGCCAATTTACTCCAATAATATCACGCTAAATAATGGGGAGTCGGTTAATGCAGAATTAACTTGGGATGGTACGATGTTCCAACTACTGCTTCCGCGGATTTTAATGCGTGAAGATCAGTTAATTCCAAATTATAGTCAATTATTTAACAATTACGTTACTGTTCAGCAGCAATATATAGAGTCAAATAACATTATAGCTTTTCTTTCTGCATCCAGTGCGACTAATGATACCTATCATGGGGACTTTGGTGTACCAAGTTTAAATGAGTGTTATGTACGAGGATGGTGTCAATTGCCTGCATTTATTGATGGTACACCTCATGCAACTGCATTAGTAGCATTAGAGAATCCAACTTTAAGCATACAATATTTTAATAAATTATATCAGTGTAGTAATACCTTAACTCCATATGGATTATATGATGCAATTGGGCAAAATTGTGAAACAGGCACGGAATTAATCTCGTTGGATCAAGGAATGCTTGTACTTGGATTGACTGGCAATACAATTGCTAATTATGTGGGTGATTATATTAAAAGTGTTGGGAAATGGGAAATGGTGCAGGGTTTATATCAACATTACCAGCCAGTACCATTCAACTAAGATTAACTTATTTTTATAAAGGGGTAACCATGAAAAAGCTTACTAAATTATTATTGCCAGGAATTATTGCCTGCACCTTAATCGCTTGTGGCGATAAGTCTAAAAATTCTGAACCAGCGTCAACTGCTTCTGCAGCTAGTACGCAAGAAACAACGCTTAATGTCTGGGCGATGGGAGAAGAAGCTAAAAGTCTTGACACCTTAGTAGCAGGATTTGAACAGCAAAATCCAACTATTCATGTTAAAGTGCAATCAATTCCATGGGGGATGGTGCATCAAAAACTTTTAACCGCGCTTTCAGGCGATAGCACGCCAGATGTTTCGATGATGGGAACGTCATTCATGGCTGAATTTGTCAAGCTTAATGCATTTGAAGATATTACACCATATTTGGCTAAAGGCAGCAGCGTCAAACTCAGCGATTTTATTCCAAGTACTTTATTAACGACTCAATTTGATGGTAAAACCTATGGATTTCCATGGTATGCCGATACGCGAATTATGTTTTATCGTAAAGATTTAATGGAACAAGCCGGCTTTAAAGAGTTCCCTAAAACTTGGGATGAAATGTTTAAATTAGCCGAAGCCGAAAAGAAAAATGGGGTAAAAGCACCGATTACCTTAATAAAGAATGATACCAACACGCCAACTGAAATGTTGGTAACTTTATGGCAAAACCAAACTAATATCGTCGATGATAATGGTAAATCTATGGTGGCAACTCCTGCATTCAAGCAAGCGGTTAGCTATTATACGAGCTATTTTAAAAATGGTCTGGCTCCGATGGATTTAGGTGGCGATGTTGCACCATTATTTGTTAATGGTAAATTAGGCATGTTTGTGGGTGGCCCATGGATGATCTCGCTCGTTAATAAAGCAGGTGGTAAGGATTTTGCTGATAAATGGGGTGTTGCGGTTATGCCTACTGAGAAAACTAATACTTCATTCCTTGGTGGCGCTAATTTTGTAATGTTCAAAAACTCTAAAAATAAAGCTGACGCTTATAAACTGATGGAATATCTAGCTTCAGCGCCAGCACAGAAGCAATTTTATGATCTAACCAGCAATTTACCAACGGTACAAAATGCATGGACTGGTATTGAGTCAAATCCAACGGTTGCAGTATTTAAACAACAGTTGAATAATGTAAATATTCCATATAATATTCCACAAGGTCCGCGTTTATACAAAGTATTTGGCGATACTGTTGAACAAATTATTTATGGTAAAGTAACTATTGATGCAGGTATTGCTGAATTAGATAAGCAAGTTACTCAAATCATGCAAAAATAATGTTATTTTAGTTCTATATGCTGCACGATTCTGTGCGGCATTTTTTAATGAGAGTCATAAGTGAAAAATTTTAATAGCCTTGATGCAGCATATAAAGTAGAATTAAATAATAATCTCGGTTTGAGTTTGAGATTTTTAGCTAATGGTAATCTGGCCGCAATTAGCTACAAAAACCTTTTGGTTAATTTACTCGAAGGAAATTTTGTTGATGCCAGTGTTGCTAATATTTATTTACGAGTGTATGATGAAACAGGTATAAGTTCTGCGCCCTTAATAGGTGTTTTATCGAGTTCTAAGTTTAATGCCAATAGTGGGCAAGTAAGTTGGCATGGTAATACCCTAGGCTTGGATTATGTCGTTAGTTGTAGCTTGGCTAAAGATATGAATCTTTGGCTTTGGCAAGTTAAAATAACTAATCATTGTTTAAGAGAAATTAGCTATGATTTAATTTATGCTCAAGATATTGGGATTGCAGATGTTGGCGCGGTGCGTACCAATGAAGCTTATACTTGTCAATATATTGATCATGCAATTCTATCTCATCCTACTCTTGGCTACGGAGTTGCATCAAGGCAAAATGTTGCTCAAGCTATTGATGGTGCAGCTAGCTTTCCATGGCTATTGCAAGGTGGCTTAAATAAGGTAGCCAACTATTCAACTGATGGTTTTCAATTCTATGGACTCCATTATCGTGAAACTAATGCACCTCAAGCATTAGTACAGCACAATTTGCCATCAAGTTGCTTACAATATGAATTTGCTTTGACTGGACTACAACAAGAAAAAATTATTTTAGCTGCAGCAGAGCAAGCAGAAAGTACTTTTTTCGCATATTTGATGCCTGATCATGCCGAGATTAGCTGCTCGGATGATTTACAATATTATGCCAAAGCAAGCGAATTTGCTCAGTCTGTGGCTAAATTTGTACCAAGTCAGAATTTTGCAGCCGCATCTAGTATCTTAAACACTACTCAAATGTTAAAAGTAGATGATTTAGATGCTAGTGATTTAGCGCAGTTTTTTGGTAGTGACTTGCGCCATGTTGAACAGCAAGACGGTAAGGTGTTATCGTTTTTTTATTCTGGAAGCTCCGAATCTAGCAAAAGCCGTCATGTCGTTTTAAAGGCTAAAGAGCTTCAAGTTGAACGCCCACACGGGCATGTAATTTTTTCTGGCACAGATAGTGATTTTGCGGTTCATCGTTTATCTTCCACCATTTATATGTCAGGGATTTTTAACTCACAAGTAACACTAGGTAATACCTCGTTTAACAAATTATTATCAGTACCACGTAATCATCTTAACGTCTTTAAATTTTCTGGACAGCGAATTTTTATGCGTGACTCAGATGGTTGCTTTGCACAATTGGGGATTCCATCTGCGCTTGAGATAGGTGTGAATTTTGCACGGTGGATTTATAAATTTGCGGATGAATTGATTGAAGTTAAAACCTGGACCGATGCAGTATCGCACCAACTTAATTTGACTATTGACTCAAAAGTTGCGCATCAGTTTTTAATTACACATAATATTGTTGCCGGAGTTAATGAAGATGATTCGCATCCTTCGATTAGTTATGGTGAAAATAAATCGGTGCTAATTCAAGCTGATCGCAGTGAGTTGATTGTTACAGAAAATCCACAGGCAACATTTTATATTCTTCCTCACAATTCCTCAGATGTTGCAAAGATATCTGATGCTAGAGTACTGAGCTCTGTTGATTGTGCAAAAGAGTTACCTTATATCGTATATGAAACGAATTTACTTACGCATTTTGGTTTAACTCTTGGTGGTGAATTAGATTTTGCAAATAAACCAGCAATTGGACCCGCGCAATTTGAAACCTCAGTTGCCGAATTTGAACAGGCATGGTTTAAAAAGACGCGACAATTTAGCTTGCAACACGAATCACAATTTGAATTAACTAAGTTTAACGATCTAATGTTTTGGTACACTCACAATGCGATGGTTCATTATTTAGTTCCGCATGGTTTAGAGCAATACAGCGGTGCAGCATGGGGCACGCGTGATGTTTGTCAGGGGCCATTGGAATTCTTCCTTGCAACTGGAGATTATCAAACTACGCGCAAAATTTTACTAACTATCTTTAGTCATCAATATCAGGAAACTGGTGGTTGGCCGCAATGGTTTATGTTTGATGAATTTTATCGTTTTCAGCAACATGAAAGTCATGGCGATGTAATCGTCTGGCCGCTAAAAGCTATTTTGGATTATATCGAGTGTAGTAATGACTATGCAATTTTAGATGAAGAAATACCATTTACTAATTTTGCCAGTAGCGATTTCACTGATGAAAAATACTCAGTGCGCAAACATTTGGAATCATTATTAAAGAATATTAAAGACAACTTCATCAGCGGAACAGTCCTTTCATGTTACGGCGATGGTGATTGGGATGATACCTTACAACCTGCAAACTCGCAACTCCGTAAGTCAATGGTTAGTGGTTGGACGGTGCAGCTTACTTATCAGGTATTTGTCAAGGGCGCAAAATTACTTAAGCTCGGGGCCGATTTTAAACTTGGTTGTGAATTTGGTATTCTAGCAAAACAAATTCATCGTGATTATAATCACTACGTTATTAAAGATGGTGTCGTTGCTGGGTTTATATTATTTGATGATGAAGGTACTCAGGCTGAGCCTTTGCTTCATCCTACCGATAAACGTACTGGAATTCAATACCGCTTACTACCGATGACTCGAGGAATAATAAGTGAGTTATTTACTTATGACCAAGCTTTGCGTCACTATAATTTAATCAAAGAAAATTTATACTATAGTGATGGTGTGCGTTTAATGAATCAACCCGCGACTTATGCTGGTGGTGTTAATTCGATTTTTAAACGTGCTGAGTTGGCTTCTAATGTTGGGCGTGAGGTTGGTTTACAGTATGTTCATGCGCATATTCGTTTTATTGAAGCGATGGCTAAACTAGGTAAAGCGGATGAGGTATGGCATGCACTAGCTCAAATTAACCCAATATTGATTGATGACGTGGTTAAAAATGCTGCTAAACGCCAGAGCAATTGTTACTTTAGCAGCTCAGATGCTGATTTTGCGACACGCTATGAGGCGCAAGAGCAATGGGGGAAATTAAAAGATGCCAGCGTAATGGTGCGTGGCGGCTGGCGAATCTACTCAAGCGGTCCCGGGATTTACATTAATCAATTAATAAGCAATTGTCTGGGTATTCGCTTGCATGCAACTAAAATTGAATTAGATCCGGTTATTTGCCAAAATATGGATGGCTTGGAATTTAATTATAGTTATGAAGATCATGATTTAAAATTTGTCTATCATGTTGAAAAACGTGAATTTGCACCGAAAAAGCTAACTATTAATAATCATGAATTAACCGAGTTTAGAAGAATTGATAACCCATATCGTGGAGGTGGCGTGACTATTGATAAAGCTGTATTTATGCAGCATTTGAAAGCTAATGAAGCAAATATCATTGATATTTATCTTTAGTCAGAACAGGTATAAATAACAATGACACTACACAAAGATTTTGAATGGTTTAAACATAAAACCGTTTATCAAATTTGGCCACGTTCTTTTTGTGATAGCAACGGAGACGGTATTGGTGATATTCAGGGGATTATTTCCAAATTACCGTATTTGGAACAACTAGGGATTGAAGTTATCTGGCTATCTCCAGTTTATAAATCGCCAATGGATGATATGGGCTATGATATTGCTGATTATTTCAATATTGATCCATTATTTGGTTCTAATGCTGATATGGATGAATTAATTGCTACTGCCAAAGCATGGAATATTAGTATCGTCATGGATTTGGTAGTGAATCATACCAGCGATGAGCACCCTTGGTTTATCGAAGCCAGAAAAGGACGGGATAACCCTTATCGAGATTACTATATTTGGCATGATCCAGTAGATGGTGGCACACCGACTACGCAACGTTCGTTCTTTTTGCCTTCGGCATGGTCTTTGGATAGCGTAAGTGGTCAATATTATTATCACGCCTTTAGCAATCGTCAACCAGATTTGAATTGGGAAAACCCACAAATTCTGGAAGAAGTTTATAAAATTATGAATTTCTGGCTAGCAAAGGGTATTGCTGGGTTTAGAATGGATGTGATTGAGCTAATCGGTAAGATTCCACTGGAGAGTAAATTCACTTCACCGCGTGTCCATGAATTGCTAAAACTAATTTTTAAACACACATTGGCTAATTATGAGCAAACTATCAGCGTCGGTGAAACTGGTGGTGCGAGTGTTGCTGATGCCATTTTATACTCTGGTAATCATGATGAATTGGACATGGTCTTTGGGTTTGAGCATATGGCACAAGATGAAGTCACTGGTAAATCTAAATGGCATTTAGAGCCTTTGCATCTGCCAGATTTTAAGCGTGTCTTTAAAAAATGGCAGAATGGATTGTATCAAAAAGGTTGGAATTCATTGTTTTTAGCTAATCACGATCAACCTCGCCCAGTTTCACGCTGGGGTTGTGATGGTAAATATCGTATTCAAAGTGCCAAAATGTTAGCCAATACCTTACATTTTATGCAGGGAACGCCTTACATTTACCAAGGTGAAGAAATTGGGATGACTAATTACCAGTTTACCAGCATTGATGAATTTCGTGATATTGAAATGATTAATTTCTACCAAGAGTACATTAATGATGCTGCGTGGGGTAAAGATCGGGTAATGCAATCAATTAATGCCAAAGGACGAGATAATGCACGTACTCCTGTGCAATGGACAGATGGAGATTATGCTGGATTTTCTGCAGTTAAACCATGGATTGTACTTAATTCAAATTATAAGCAGATCAATGTTGCAAACGATTTAAATAATCCTGATTCAATCTGGCATTTTTATCAGAAGCTGATTAAACTTCGTAAAGAATTAGCCATAATCTTACATGGTGATTTCAATTTATTAGATGAGGATAATTTGTACATTTTTGCTTATGTCAGAAGCTATCAAGAGCAAAAGTTATATGTTATTTCAAATTTTTCAGCGCAAATGCAGAGTTATGTTTTGGATTTTAAAAGTAAGAAATATTGCTTGTTAACAAGCAATTATCAGCGAGAGTTATTGCCACTAGATGGTGTGTTTGAATTACAACCGTTTGAAACATTGGCATTTTTATTAGATTAAACTATATAGTTAGAAGGAAATCAATATGGCAACCGTAGAATTAAAACAAGTCACAAAAGAATATCCCAATGGTTATAAAGCTGTCCATGGAATAGATCTGCAAATCAGAGATGGCGAATTTATGGTTTTTGTTGGCCCATCAGGTTGTGCGAAATCAACTACTTTGCGTATGATTGCTGGCTTGGAAGAAATTAGTGGTGGTGAGATCTATATCGGTAATCGCATGATAAATGACTTGCCGCCTAAAGACCGTGGTATTGCGATGGTTTTCCAAAATTATGCGCTTTACCCACATATGTCTGTCTACGAAAATATGGCATTTGGACTTAAAGTCGCTAAATTACCCAAATCTGAAATTGATAAGCGGGTTCGTGAAGCTGCAGAAAAATTAGAAATAACTGAGCTACTTCATAAAAAGCCTAAAGAAATGTCGGGTGGACAACGTCAGCGGGTGGCTGTCGGACGTGCGATTGTCCGTAAACCGGATGTCTTTTTGTTTGATGAACCACTGTCTAACTTGGATGCTAAGCTCAGAGTTTCAATGCGGATACGTATTACTCAATTGCATAAAGAACTGCAAGCTGCTGGGCAAACTGCAACTATGATTTATGTAACTCACGATCAGGTTGAAGCGATGACGATGGGAGATCGGATTTGCATTTTAAACTATGGCAAAATTATGCAGGTTGATACACCACTCAATGTTTATAATTATCCGCAAAACAAATTTGTTGCTGGTTTTATTGGTTCTCCAGCCATGAATCTTATGCAAGTTAGTGTAATTAAAAGTGGTGATGAGATAAATCTACGTTTTTCAGGTGAATTGGAATTAGCTCTACCAACAGCAAAAGCACAACATCTGCTTAACTATGCTGGCAAAACAATTTGGTTTGGAATTAGACCTGAACATATTAGTTTAGTTAACGCGGGTGAGAGTAATGCTGATTCAATTGTTCATGGTAAAGTTGAAATTGTTGAGCAAATGGGGAATGAGTCCTATATTCATTTTAATCTCAATGGTGTTAGCTTAGTCGCACGTACGGCACAGCTTGGTAACCAAACCCTGCAACAAAGTCAGGATAAAGTTGCATTTAAGTTTTTGCTTGAACATTGCCATTTATTTGATCTGGATACTGAACAAAATATTGGATTAAAGTAGGGAGATGAAATGAAAACAAATCTGCGAAGCCTGTTATTTTTTCTCTCTCCAGCATTGATTTTGCTGTCAATATTTTTATTGATTCCGATCGGTGCTGCGGTGTATATGAGCTTTAACAAGATTGGTGTTGAAGCTTTAATAGATCCGCAAACGATTAGTTTTGTTGGAGTTGCTAACTATACGCAAATTATCTTTCATGACGAGTTGTTTCGTAAAGCATTATTAAATACAATAATCGTACTGGTAATAGCCATGCCTCTGACGGTAGTGCTATCGTTGAGTTTGGCAGTACTAATTAATAGCAAATTAACTAAATTTTCCTCATTATTTCGAGTTGGCTTCTATCTACCCGCAATTTCCAATACCATCGCGGTGGCTTTAGTCTGGAAGTGGCTCTTGAATGGTGATTATGGTTTGATTAATTATTTGCTAAGTTTAGTTGGTATAGATGGTCCGCAGTGGCTTACCAATGAACATACGGCGATTTTTACTATCATTATGTTGGTGGTGTGGAAAGGGATTGGTCCTAATACTATTTTGTATATGGCCGCATTAAGCAGTGTTCCTGATTCGGTTAAAGAAGCCGCAGAAATTGATGGTGCTTCGGCATGGCAACGCTTTATTAAGATAACTGTTCCAATGTTAGCACCAACTACGACTTATATTAGTATCATGTTGCTGATTGGTTATTTGCAATTATTTGAAGAACCCTTTATGCTAACTGGTGGTGGACCGGTTAATTCAACTACTTCAATCGTGATGCTGATTTATAACGAGGCATTCAAGTATTTTAATTTTGGCTATGCATCAGCAATCTCAATGGTGCTGTTTTTTATAATTTTTGCTGTTAGTTTAATTCGAATTAAATTAACCAAACTTGGTTCATAAGGCAGGTGGTATTATGAAAAAAATTTCGTCAAGGAAATGGCAAAAGCGTGGCACAATGCTTAGCCTACACAGTGTGTTATTCGTGGCACTTTTTATAATGTGTCTGCCGTTTTTATGGATGCTAAGCACATCATTTAAAACGAGCAGCGAGGTACTGAAGTTTCCACCAACTTGGACTCCACATGATTTTACTTTTGAAAATTATGTCGAGCTATTTAAGGCAGTTGATTTTATTCATCCATTTTATAATAGCGTCTTTATTGCTCTGGTTTCAGTTGCCTTTAGTATTGTAGTTTGTTCGCTAGCAGCGTACGCTTTTGCCAAATTTAATTTTAAAGGGCGCGATAAACTGTTTATGGTCTTACTTGGTACGATGATGGTGCCTGGAGTAGTGATGCAGATTCCGACCTTTTTATTGATGAAAGCGCTTGGTCTAATTAATAGCTATACGGGTATTATTTTGCCCGCAATTGCGAGTGTCGGAATGATATTTTTCTTTCGGCAGTTCTTACTAACTATTTCTAATGACTATATCGAAGCGGCACGGATTGATGGTGCAGGTGAAATACGAATCTTTTGGAGCATTATTCTGCCAATGATGCGTCCAGCCTTAGTCGCACAGGGCATTTTTGCCTTTACTGCTTCGTGGAATAGCTTTATGTGGCCATTGATTATTGCAACTGATGATCGTTTTTATACTCTACCACTGGCGTTAACTCAGCTGGATGGGCAGCATAGCAGCAACTATGGTTTATCAATGTCAGGTGCAATTGTGGTGATTATTCCGCTGGTGATCCTGTTTATGTTTACGCAGAAATATTTCCTTAATAGTATGAATATTGGTGGCGTAAAAGAATAATATACTCTTCGTCTTTGAAACTTGTACTTTGTCGGATTTCAAAAAAGACTCCTTATGTAGCTCTAACTACACCGCGTCGTCTTTTTTATCAATCCTTCGCGTCCAAGATTCAAATACTATGAGTATAGTTGCTCATGGATGAGTAGTTATAATTTTTATTATAAGAAGGTTTGATATAAATGGAATTGACAATTAAACAACAGCTTGAGAAGTTAGAGCATAAGCCAACTATCTCGAGAAGCAAAGCAGAAACCCTGCACTTAGCGCAGGAACTACTGAAAAAAATGACCTTGGCTGAAAAAATTGGGCAGATGTTTCAACTAGCTCCTCCTGAAGCAAATGTGGAGGGATTGAAATGGGAACATGGTGAAGAAAATTCTTCGGCTAAATTAATCTGTGAGGGCAAGGTTGGTTCAGTTTTAAGCGTCACGGATAGCGAAACAATTTTTAAATTACAAAAATTAGCTGTTGAAAAATCACGTTTAGGAATTCCGCTTTTTTTTGCGGCGGATATGATTCATGGCTGCCGGACTGGGTTTCCAATTAATCTGGCAATGGCATGCTCGTTTGATCCTGACTTGATTGAAAGAAGCTGTCGTCAGCTTGCTTACGAGATTGCACATACTGGTCTGAATCTAACTTTTTCTCCGATGGTGGATTTAGTTCGAGATCCACGCTGGGGGCGAGTAATGGAAAGTAATGGTGAAGATACTTATCTTAATAGCCAATTAGCTGCTGCTTATGTGCGTGGCTATCAACAAGGTGATTATAGTTCAGCCTATTCGGTAGCTGCATGTTGCAAGCATTTTGTTGCTTATGGCGCGGTTGAAGGTGGGCGTGAATATAATACGGTAGATATGTCGGAACGTGAATTGCGCCAGCATTATTTACCGGGTTACAAAGCTTGCGCGGATGCTGGAGTCGCTTCATTCATGACATCATTTAATATTTATGATGGAATACCCGCAACAGCCAATAAATTTATCCTGCGTGATATTTTACGCAATGAGTGGCAATATGATGGTTTTGTTATTTCAGATTATACTTCCAGTTATGAAATGATTGATCATAAAACCGCACGGGATGCACGTGAGGTTGCCTTACAATCAATCGTTGCAGGCTTAGACCATGAGATGGTTTCAATGACGTATTTACAACATCTGGAGGAATTAGTAATCTCTGGTGAAATTGCAGAATCTTTGATTGATGAAGCTGTAATTCATATGCTACAGTTTAAATATCAAATTGGTTTGTTTGATGATCCATATAAGCATCTTTATGCTGATCGGGAGCAATATATGCGGTTGCCTGAGACTTTAGCATTGGCTAAAGAAGCGGCATTAAAATCGGTGGTTATGCTTAAAAATAACAACCAAACCTTACCATTAGCTAAACACAGACAAAAAATAGCATTAATTGGTCCTTTGGCTGATTCTAATCAGGTCGTTGGTGCATGGGGTTCTCTTGCCCGCAATGAGGAGTGCATTTCGCTTTTATCTGGTATGAAATCACTCGTTGGTGGAGAAAATATTGTTTATGCAAAAGGTTGCGATATCTTAGGCAATAACCGTGAAGATTTTGCACAAGCTATTGCAATTGCTAAATCAGCGGATATAATTATTTTAGCTATTGGTGAAGATCAATCTATGTCTGGTGAAGCCAAATCTCGTGCGTACCTCAATATTCCGGGTATACAAAATGAGCTGGCACAAGCGTTAAAAGCACTAAATAAGCCCCTAGTGACGATAGTCTTTAGCGGGCGTCCTCTCGAGCTTGGCTGGTATGCTGAAAATAGCGATGCAATTTTACAAGCATGGTTTTTAGGTAATGAGAATGGCAGTGCGTTAGCTAGTATACTTTTTGGTGATAGTAACCCAAGCGGTAAATTAGCAATGTCCTTTCCTTATACTGTTGGTCAAGTACCAGTTTATTATAACCAATATAATACTGGTCGTCCATCTGCAAATGGAGAATATTCAGAGTATCGTTCATGCTATATTGATGTACCAAATTATCCTCTTTATTCGTTTGGTTATGGTTTAAGTTACAGTAAGTTTGAATATAGTAATCTGGTAATTGATAAGAAAACTCTTGTTGCAGCGCAACAACTAACGGTGTCTGTGGAGATTTGTAACACAAGCGATATTTCTGGAGAAGAGGTTGTCCAGCTTTATATTAAGTGTAAAAACTTTAGCGTTGTACGGCCGAATCGTGAACTTAAACGTTTCAAACGGGTGATGATCCCAGCAAATTGTAGTAGAATAATTGAGTTCACAATAAACAAATCAGATTTGGCATATTATAATGCGGAAATGAAATCTACTCCGGAAAATCGTGACTATACAATTTATGTAGGTAGTGATTCTAATGCAGACTTGTCTGCTGAGTTTTCGTATTTATCTTGATGTAATATTGTGTAAATTTAAAATTTGTAATGTTAATAGGGGACTCTATAAAAATGAGAATATTAAGAAGTCGAAAATTGCTTGCTGGTGGTTTATGTCTGGTGTTGCTTAGCGCTTGCTCTACCGTAGGTCTGGGTGATGTTCCGCAAAACCGTGAAAATTATAATAAGGCATTGGATAGCAGTGAAAATGAACAATTTCTAATGAATGTGGTGCGGATGCATTATGGTGAGAATCCTTATTTTGTTGGTGTCGATAGTATTACTGCTGCAACATCTTTGACTGCGGGGGTACGTGGAACATTTGGAGTTAATAATGTTTGGGCTCCTATTAACGGAGTACAATGGAGTGGCAGTCCACAAATAGCATTTTCACAAACTCCAACGATTACCTATTCACCAGTCCAAGGGGGTAAATTTGCAACTGGCATGTTAGCGCCATTAACGCTTGATAAAATTTATCTATTATTGCAGTCTGGGTATAATGTTAAGGAAGTATTAAAGCTAGCGACTACACGGATTGGCAATCTTAGCAACGGACGTTCTTCGCATTACGTAGCATCCACTTCAGTTCCCAACACTAGCGATTTTGATAATTTTATTAATACGTTAGACGATTTAGTTGATACTAATCAGGTAACTACTGAATTTACCAGCTATGAAAGCCAGCCCGCTGTATTTTTATATGCAACCACTGAATATGGTGCAAAAACCTTAGCTCAAGGTTTAAAATTATCTAAGCCATATCAAAAATTAATTTTTGCAAATACGTTAGTTATTGATAAATCACAGCCGGAGAATGTTATCAGCATTAGTACACGTTCGTTTTTTAATGTTATGGCATTTTTATCTAATAACGTAGATACTCCTGCAGTTGATCGTACTGAATCTGAAAATTATAATGCAACTTTGGTTGATTCAAGTCTGGATTGGAGTAAATATACTTCAAATATGCTGCATGTACGTGAAAGCTCAAGTGAGCCTTCAGATGCGGTGGCACAAGTCGAATATGATAGCCATTGGTATTACATTCAAGATAATGATGATCTATCTAAATCAACACTTGTGTTGTTGAAATTGATCTACTCATTGCAATCTGGCGATGTACAGGCTAACTTGCCTTTGATTACAATTCCTATTAACTAAGTTAAATTAAGACAATATTAATTTAACCATTTCAAGTGAAAATAATGATTTCACTTGGAAATAAAATTTGTGAAAGAAGTTAGACGATGAACTTTTCCAAAGTTATATTTTTATCAGTTTCTTTAGTTACACTCATGAGCGCATGTTCTACAACTGGATTAGGGCAAGTACCAAAAACTCGTGAGAATTACAATAAGGCTATTGATACTAGTGAGAACGAACAATTTTTACTAAATATCGTGCGAATGCATTATGGTAACAGCCCATACTTTGTTGGCGTTGATAGTGTTACTACTCAATCAACATTACGAACTAAAGTTGAGGCTCAGATGTTTACAGATAGAAATGCTGTAATGGCGGGGCCATTCTGGAATATCGCGCCTACTATTGAATTTACTGAAGCTCCGACAATTACTTATACACCATTGCAAGGAACCAAATATGTTTCTGGTATGATGGCTCCGCTGACTCTTGATCGGGTTGGTTTGTTGCAAAGTTCTGGTTGGGATTTACCTACCGTATTGAAACTAAGCATTAACCGCATCGGTGTATTAAATAATAGCGAAGTGAGTCGTCATGTTGTAGATGGTGGTTCTTCTGATAATCCGGAATTTAGTAACTTTGTTGATCAGCTTACACGGCTTGGACAAAAGGGTGCCATAACCCATAGTTTGACCAGTTATCGTGATCATCCGGCAATTTTGCTGCAAACAACTCCGGAAGCTGGTATGCAAATTTCTAATATGCTGCACTTAAAGCATAACTATACTCAATTTATTTTTTCCCGATATGCAGTAAACTTACCAGGAACTCCTGAAAATGTAGTTTATATGCAAACCAGATCATTGCTTGGTATTCTAAATTATCTGGCTAATTATGTTCCTGATGATGAGTCTAATCAGCAAAAACAAACTAAAGGTTCTTTTTACGCACTAGTTAGTAATTCTGAGCCAGCAAATGCAGTGGTTAAGATTAATTATAGGGGTAAATGGTATTATATTGCGAATGATGATGCAACTTCCAAATCAATTTTAATTTTATTAAAAGTGATTTATTCATTACAACTTGGTGATATAAAAGCGAATTTACCTATGGTAGTAATTCCAGTTGGTCGTTAATCTGCTGTTTATTTATGAGAGTATAAAAATGTTAAATGTTAAATCTATTTTATTGGCTCTAAGCGGAGCTATGCTTGTATTAACTGGTTGTTCAACCGTAGGTTTGGGGAATGTACCTAAGACAAGAGAGGGCTATAACCAAGCTCTAAATCAAAGTGATAATGAACAATTTTTGATGAATATTGTTCGTTTGCATTATGACAAAAGCCCGTTTTTTGTTGGTGTTGATAGTATTACTACCCGTACTACTTTGAAATATTCAACTGGGGGGGATGATACAAAAGTTGGTAATGCTACTAACGGTCGTAATTTTCCTGCTTTAGGTGCGTTCTGGAATGTGCAACCCAATATCGAGTTTACCACGTCACCAACGATAACCTATTCACCATTACAGGGAACAAGTTATATTTCAGGGCTGCTAACACCGATAGATATAACTAAATTTTATTATTTAGCACAAAGTAATCTTAGCTTGTCTGCTGTATTTAAGTTAACGGTCGAGCAAATTGGTAATCAGATGAATCTAAGTGGGTTGTCTGATGCTACACAATTTACTTATGATAATAAAGGATTTAATGATTTTGTAGGTACTTTAGATGATTTGCGCCATAGTTCTAGAGCTGGAGTTTTCTTAGGTAATTATCAAAAGAATCAAGTGCTGGTTGTTGCTAGTTATGATGATGCGGCGGCTGCTAAACTTTCGCAATTACTTAAATTGAAAAAACCTTACCGTAAAATTATTCTGTCTCGTTTTGCCAGTAATAATGTCTCTGGCAATGTAGTTAAATTTCAAACCCGTTCATTCTTTTCTGTCCTGAACTATCTTTCTAAAGGCGTGATTGCTCCAGCTGAAACAGAAAAGGGGTTTGGTGTAGCTAGTCGCAGTAGCTTAAATCAGCAACAGCAAATTAATCTTGCGCGGATGACTGATGGATTATTTCAGATGCAGTCCAGTGAAAGTGAACCGAAGAATAGCAGAAATAAAATTGAGTATGAGGGGCGCTGGTATTATATTCCAAATAGTGATATAAATTCTAAAGCGACTTTGATGCTAGTTAAGCTAATGTACGCACTGCAAGCTGGTGAAGTTACAGATAGTACTTGGTCAGTATTAAATATTCCAGTAGCGGATGAATAAGTGGTTATCTGAATAATGTTATCCAAAAGCACTCTTTTAAAGAGTGCTTTTGTGTTGATAATGTAATAAATTGTAGTTGTACTATCGCAATCTTTGTTAAACTAATGCTAAATGAAATGGATAACTGTGTTGGTTATTATGAAATATTATCTTTTTAGAGTTTAAAATCTTATAGAAAGATTAAACGATGAATAAGTTTGCTAGTAATGATTATGATTCGGTAGCCAAATTTCTACACTGGTCAATTGCGCTAATGATTTTTTTCAATTTAGCCAGTGGCGTAGTTTTGGTATATTTTTCTGAGCTGAGTACTTCGTTAAACCTATATGAAATTCATAAACAGTTTGGTGTATTTATTTTGCTTTTAGCATTTATTCGTTTGTTTTGGCGAATTTCCCATCGTTATCCAAAGCTTTCGGAACTTCCGCTTAGTGAAGCTATACTGGCTAATTTTGGCGTACTGTTGATGTATGCTTTGATGTTTGCAATTCCGATTTCTGGCATTTACTTCACTCAAAGTTATTCGCATGATGTTCATATTTTGAATTTTAAATTATTTCAAATAATCTCTCCACAGCCATGGGCGGTATCTTTGCAGTTTCTCTCCCTACACAAATATTTGGCAATCCTGCTAGCGGCTTTGGTTGCTGGACACACTTTGGCAGCCCTGAAACATCATTATCTAGATAGAATTGATATCTTGCGGCGAATGCTGCCAAATTTGAAGCGTCAGAAAAAATGAAACTCAGCAGTATCTGGCGATTATTTAATACGTCACAATTAAGTATAACTCATAAAAAATCTGTTATTTTAGCGCTAGTTATACTTTCTTTAGAATATTTTGACATAATTGTCTATTTACACAATGCCAGTGCATTGACCAAGCTATATTGCCATTCACCGATTCGAGGTATTTTAGTTTTGTTTGGTGTACTATGGTTCTCTAATTTTTTAGCAAAATATTTGGTCGGAAGCCTCATTATCCGTTTGTACCGCCGCTTTAGCTCATCAACTATCATGGTGCTAGCCAGCATCACTATTGCGTGTATGCTCGCTCTACAGGCTATGACAATAGCTTATTTTTGTCAAAGTCTAGTTCAGGAAATATTGTTAGCTTTGCTTATATTTAGATTTGTGTATCAAATTTGCATCGGTATAATTATTCATGAAACTTATGAGTCTGTGCTGAGTATGCAGCAACTAAGTTTTGAATTTAGCTCTATCATTATCGGTAGCCTTGAACTGAGTCTACTAGCTGGCGTTATTGGCTATAAAGTTATTGACTATTTACATCTTTCTCCAGTAAATTCCCTGCTTGTGTTTATTTATTTCTTAGGCGTAGTCTGGCTTGGCGTAGCTTTGTTTTTTTGTTTCTTTAATTATGAGTTATCAAATCAAGGAAGAAATAAATTTTATCGCTATATGGCATCTAATAATTTCAAATTAATGTTCAAACATTTTCATCAGGATACACTAATTGCGATAACTCTAGTCGGTGTAAGAAGTAGCCTCTGTATTATTAGTGTAATTTATATGCCTAAATTTTTAGAGGTAGTTTTAGGAATTTCCTTACATACGACCAGCAACATTATAATGAGTTCTAGTATAGTTGCTATTATTCTGTGCTGGTGGGTGAATAAACATTTAAATCGATTTAATTATGCTAATCTAATAAAAGTTGGTCTAGTAAGTTTGATTATGGGCAGTATAATCAGTTACATTTTGTTCTTTTTTAAATTTATTCCACTACTTGGTGTTTTAATTTTAGTGGTATTCCATAATTTATTCGCCTTATCTTGTCCATTAATTTTGTCTAATTTATTTACACCAACGATACGGCAATTAGCAATTATTTCCTGTTACCGCAACAGTTTTTTGGCCTTTGCTTCGCTGACTTACCTGGTAATGGAAGCCTCAAGCCAAACGGTGCATAATAATTTTTTTCCACCAGCAATTTTTTTGATTGTAATTGCTTTAGTTTGCTATGGGTGTTTAGTTTTATTTAATCGTAAAACAGAGGTAACTGCTCACCCTATGCAGTAATAGCGTCGTCACAAGGCTCCTCATGTACTTCTCATGTACACTACGTCGCCTTGTTCCTAGCCCTTACAGCATATTGTGGCAGTTTATGAGTGAGTAGTTACAAACAGTGTTAGATTGAAAGATGTGCGATCATGTTCCATAAAATTTTCTTAGGTGTCAGGCAATATATTCAAGAGTGGTCTGAAGCTGATTTACACCAATTTAATAAATTTATTGTAAAAAATATTTTGCGGCATTTATTTAGGTTTGATAACTTACTGCCTTTTGTAGCGGTAATAATGTTACTAGCTCTCAGTATCCAATCAATGAGTGCCGCATATACATTTATTCCACAATCCAATATAACCGCTTTTGCAACGTTTGTTTTGATGCAAATTGCTATGGCATTAATGATCCTTTTAGTTTATCCTTTTATCGTTATAATCATATTTAACTATATTGGATATCGGCTTCCATTTATTATTCCACAAATATTTTTACCTGTTAAATTGTTCTTGTTGCTGCTGGCTTTTTATAGTGTTATTCACAATCTCTCACCAAGTACAGTTAAAGTGGGAGATCAATTCCATATTTTGGCTGTATGGTTTGCGTTATATTTTCTACTAATGAATCTTTATTTAGCGTTTAAGCATCATCGCCATCCGTTGAAGCAATCAGGGTTTAGAGCTATGATTGCAGTTGTTTTTGTGATGTTGTTATTGAAGCCTTTTTCTGAAGTTTTGTACCGTACTTCTGAGCGGATCAATTATCTGGAAATCAATGCCAAATTGTTCTTACCAATCACCAGTTGTAAATTGATTGCTGCACCTATTCCTGGTATGAAACCTCAAGATAGTAACTTAACAGTTAATAATCCTGATTATTATGAGCACGGTGATAATGGTTGTTATTTATATGCTAATACAATTAGGTTAGGTTTTGCTTCAGATTATATTGTTATCTTTAAGAAAAATATAAACACTGTTTCTGAAAGTGGTGAGCAGGTTAATTACTATGCAAGGCTAAATTGTTATTCGGGAAATTGTTTTGTTGAAGATAATATTCGTTATAAATATCATCATGATCTTAATGCAGAAATGATTGCTCATGGCAAGTAATTTTTATCAGCCATCTCTCTGCATCTGTCCGCGATTGAATGATGGTATAATGGCGCTCTCAAGAGAGTTATTCAGGAATTTATATGTTTAATCCAAGTGTTAATGATGTGCGCAATTTCTTTTTTACGACCTATGAAAAAGGAGTTGAACATGCTGTTTTAACCGATTTAGAAAAAATCGCGTACAGTGTTATTTTAGAGCATCCTGAATACCATCAGGTTTTAAATAATCGCGATAAGTATTTTGGTTATAGCTGGCTGCCTGAGGCTGGGGAAACTAATCCTTTTTTGCATCTTAGTATGCACTTGTCAATTTTAGAGCAATTGTCAATTAATCAACCATTTGGATTAAAAGAATTATATTTAGAGTTATGTGTCAAATATGGAAATGAGCATGAAGCTCAGCACCAGGTAATAGATTGTTTGGGTGAAATGATTTGGCAGTCACAACATAATAATATGCAGCCAGATCCGCAAGTATACTTGCAATGTTTACGTGGAAAATTAGGTAAGGAATAATAGATGGAAAAATCGAATAATAAATTAATTAGTGGTAAAGCATTATCTCAGGAAATTTTAGATGATATCAGTGAACGTGTAGAAGAAATTCGCCTTAACCAACAGCGTCAACCTGCTTTGGCAGTGATTTTGGTCGGTAATGATCCTGCGTCACAAGTTTATGTAAGAAATAAGAAGAATGCTTGTGCTAAAGTTGGAATTAAATCGTTGGAGTACGTTTTGCCTGCTGAAACTACTCAAGAAGAGCTCCTAGCCTTAATCAATCAGTTAAACCACGATTATACAGTTGATGGGCTTTTGGTACAGTTACCGTTACCTGCTCATTTGGATAGTAAACTCGTGATTGATACAATTTTACCCAATAAAGATGTCGATGGTTTTCATCGTTACAATATGGGTTCTTTGGCGCTTCGTGATCCCAACATTAGTCCATGTACACCGCATGGTGTGATGTATATGCTTGATAGCTTGAAAGTTAATTATCATGGTAAACAAGCGGTTATCTTAGGTACTTCAAATATTGTTGGGCGTCCAATGGCGCTTGAACTAATGAATCGTGGTGCAACGGTTACGATGTGTAATAGCAAAACCCGCAATGTTGCCGAACTAATCGCAACTGCTGATATTTTGGTTGCTGCAATTGGCAAACCAGGGTTTGTTAAAGGTGAGTGGCTTAAAGAAGGTACAATTGCCATTGATGTTGGAATTAATCGTCTGGATGATGGTAAATTATGTGGCGATATTGATTTTGATGCGGCATTAAGTAAAGTTAAGTATATTACTCCAGTACCTGGTGGCGTGGGTCCGATGACTATTGCTATGTTACTTCGCAATACATTGCGTTGTTATGCTTTAAATAGCACTAAAGAAAGTTAATTTATGACTAAAAAATTACCGTTACCGGTAGATATTATTGCGCTGTTGTTGAAACATAAGCGTTTGTCGGTACACGAATTGCAATATCACTTAGCAGTTTCCAAAGCTGAAGAGGCAGATTTTAAAAAATTGCTTAAAAAAATGGCAAGCCAAAAAGAACTTAAAATTGCCGAAGATAATGTAGTTAGCCTAACTAAATCCGCTCGTTTATGCCGTTATCAAGCCAACAAAGAGGGGCGGGGTGGTGTTGCGGTTGATCTAAAAACTAAAGAACTAATTATAATTCATCCCGGTTCTGATAACTTTGCTATTGATGGTGATGAAGTTGCCGTTATGGACGATGGACTTGATAAAACTGGTAAAATTCAAGGTGTTGTGCGTGAAGTTATTCAGCATAAAATTAAAAATATTGTTGGACATGTAGAACAATACAAAGACAAATACTATTTAGTTAGTGATAATGTTAAGCTGGGGAATTATCCAGTAATTATCGATGGTATTCATCAAACATTTGAAACTGATGAGATCTATAATGCTGTGGTTAGTCAATACCCAACTGCAGAACATGCTTATTTTAAAGTTAAATTAGTTAATTCAATTGGTAAAATTGGTGATGATGCGGTTTTTGTAAATCGGGTTTTGATCGAAGCTAATGTACCTCTGGAGTTTAGCGAAGAAACCGAAAAATATGTCGACAAGCTTCCAGAGAAACTTTTCGAAAATGAAATGGTTGGGCGTGAAGACTTGCGTAAGCTGGCATTTGTGACGATTGATGGCGAAGATGCACGCGACTTTGATGATGCGGTTTATTGTGAAACCAATCCTGATGGCAGCTTTACTTTATCGGTTGCAATTGCTGATGTAGCTCATTATGTTAAGCATGGCTCACATTTGGATGATGATGCGTTTGGACGAGGAACTTCTATCTATTTCCCGCGACGAGTAGTGCCGATGTTGCCAGAAAAGCTATCGAATGGACTTTGTTCGCTGAACCCCAATGTAGATCGTTTAGTAATGGTTTGTCATATGGAGGTTTCTCCTGAAGGTCAGATTACCGATTATGGTGTGGATAATGCGATTATTCATTCACATTACCGTTTAACCTACAATCAGGTGCAAACTTGGTTAGATAATAAAGCACCGATTCCTGAAGATATTAAAGCGAGCATCTCTTCGTTAAATGCAGTCTATCATGCATTGTCACTTGCACGTAAAAAGCGCGGTGCGATTGATTTTGAAGGTAGTGAGCCTTATTTTGAATTTGATGATAAGGGTAATGTCAATGCTTTGAAACCGCGTGATCGGATGGATTCGCATAAGCTGATTGAAGAATGCATGCTGGCAGCCAATGTATCGGTAGCAGATTTTTTAAATAAAAATAATCATGCAACCCTTTACCGTAATCATGATCGTCCGAGTGAGAAAAAATTTAGCGCGCTTAAATCTTATCTCGATTCAATCGCAGTTACGTTTGATGTTACGCAAGAAAATGTGCGTCCAAAAGACTATCAAAGTTTGGTTGAGCGAATTAAAGATAAACCAAATAATCACATTATTCAGCAAACTATTTTACGTTCGATGCAGTTGGCGGAATACGCACCGAAAAACATCGGACATTTTGGCTTAGCTTATGAACGTTATTTACATTTCACTTCACCAATTCGCCGTTATCCAGATTTATTAGTACATCGTGCTTGTAAAGCGGTAATTCACCAAAAAACTTATGGTTATATCCATTCGATTGAAATGATGGGTGAACAAACTTCTTTCTGCGAACGCCGTGCAGAAGAGCTGGAGCGTAAAGTTGATTCGTATTACAAGTGTAAATATGCACAAACTCATGTTGGTAATCAATATCATGGGATTGTTACTAGCGTCGTTAGCTTTGGTCTATTTGTCAGTATCCCTGAGCTTTTGATTGATGGTTTGATTCATGTGACTGAACTTGGTGGCGACTATTATGTTTTTGATGAGAAACGTCACTCACTAATGGGCAAAAATAGCGGTTTTAAATATGTGGCAGGGCAGGAACTGGATGTGATTATTGCCAATGTTGATATGGAACGCTTGTTTATTGATTTGGAGCTGGTTGAATTGGTGGAATAAAGACACGTTCAAATTGCAGAAGCCCCTATATAGTGAGGGGCTTTTGCAATGGTGAAATTGTAAATTTTGGAGTTTGTTAATAAATTAGAAATTATATTGCACACCACCAGTTACTGCATTTATACTGCCTGTATATGTATTGCTGAATGGTATGTAAGCGGTATCTTCCACACGTAAGTCAAAATGTTTGTCGAAGCTAAATGAAACTCCTAGACCAACCAAGGCAAGACCATAGTTGGAGTTCACACTTGTATCGCATAATGAGCAAGTCGGAGAGTAATTTACGGTTCCACTCCAACCATTCATTCCATAGCCTAGTCCGGCACGTCCATAAAGTGAAAAAACATCAGAGAATGGTAAAGTTCCTTTAGCGGCAACGTCAAAAATATTAGTTGTTGTTGTAGCTCCATATTCTGAGCCTGCTATTAAATTATAACCACCTTCTAATGCAAAATAAGGATTGAAGTTATACCCAGCATTGATATTTCCAATCCATTCACCTGTTGGCAGATTATAAAGTTTGGCGATACCAGTATTAACGTTGATATAAACAGGCAGTGCGCTTGCTGCATCTGTTGTATCGGTTGTCGAATCAGCAAACGCTGAAGCCAAAGTAATAGATAGGAGTAAGCCTAATATTTTTTTCATTTTTTAGTACCTTATATTATTATATAACATAGCAATGGTGTATTTTATCATTATATGTAACGTTTCTATCTGTGTTGTTTGAAATTATCTCTATTTAATTTATTAAAATTTTTAAAAGATTCTTTGTTAATTAAGTAATGAATTGATTTTAATAGATATTATTAATTTTAGATGATCACACTCTATGAAGTAGTGGTGTTGCTTAATTGCTACGGATTAGTCGCTCAAGAATAAAATAAAACTATGATTTTAATTTTATGGCGTTAGATAATTATGGTGCTGATTTTAAATTGTAAAATCAGCAGAGCGTGATTAATTAATGTGCGCTGGTTGTGGTATATTCACTAGCACTCATTTTTGAACTTCTTTTGTAATTAGCGTGATCATGCTTAATTGGCTGGCAGGATTTTAAAACTAACTTATTATCTTTAAGCTGGCATTTAACGGTTTGCTGTGAGTTATCATCAAAAAATTTCACCATAGTCTGTTTTTTATCTTCATTGATCATACAGTGTTTTGACATTTCAGTCATACTTTCACCATCTTTAAGTTCAAAAATCATTTTATGCTTTTCACAGTGGCACTCTAGTTTATTGATGTCAAGATTGTGTTGCTGTTTTGCAACAGGTGCTGATGCTGTGGTTGCAGCAAAAGCGCTAATTGATGAGATGGTTAACAGTGTTAAGATTAATTTTTTCATGTGATGAACCCCTTAAAATAAAATAATATTAAATTTGTTTTAGATGTAAAAAATTGGCTATTATCATTGCCACTACAGGAATTAAGCTTATAGTATAAGAAAGTTTTGTTGATGATAAATTAAACTTAATTAGAATAGATACTACAGATTAAAACAATATATTGTAACTTAAATAGATTTGTTAGTTGTAAATTTATAGACGGTTATTATACAGCGCGTAGAAATGAAACGCTAGTAAATATAATTAGTTACCATAGATAAAACCAAACCTCATATTGTGAAATGAGGTTTGGTTTTTGAGTTAGACTATACAGGTGTGTTTATTATACGTATAGTTTTGCCATAGAACTTAATTTAAGTGGTTTAATTTTATCCGCATTACCGCTAGTACCGAAAGCATTATAGCGATCAATACAAATTTGTTTAGCGGCATCCTTAGCTACTTTTAGATACTGTCGAGGATCAAAGTGCTGTGGGTTTTGTGTCATATAGCGGCGAATTGCGCCCGTCATTGCTAGGCGAATGTCAGTATCAATATTAATTTTACGCACACCATGTTTAATAGCGATTTGAATTTCCTCTACCGGAACACCATAAGTTTCTTTTAAGTCGCCACCAAATTCACGAATTACTGCTAACCATTCTTGAGGAACTGAGCTAGAACCATGCATAACCAAGTGAGTGTTAGGAATTGCCTGATGAATTCGTTTAACTTGCTCAATGGCTAAAATATCACCTGTTGGTTTTCGGGTAAATTTATACGCACCATGTGATGTACCAATTGCAATTGCCAAGGCATCAACATTAGTTGCATTGACAAAATCTTTAGCTTGGTTGGGGTCAGTCAATAATTGCTCTTTATCCAGCTTGCCATCAAAACCATGTCCATCTTCTTTATCACCTTCTCCAGTTTCTAATGAACCAAGACAACCAAGCTCACCTTCAATCGAAACGCCCACTGCGTGTGCCATTTCAGCAACTTTACGCGTTACTTCGACGTTATATTCATAGCTACTTGGTGTTTTAGCATCACTCATTAATGATCCATCCATCATTACTGAGGAGAAGTTAGCTTGGATTGCTTGAAAACAAGTGCTCGGTGATGAGCCATGATCTAAATGCATTACTACTGGAATTTCAGGGTATTCTGCAATAGCTCCCTCAATCAAATGGCGTAGAAAATGTTCTCCTGCATATTTGCGTGCACCTGCTGAAGCCTGAAGAATTACTGGCGAATTAGTAAGTGTTGCCGCTTCCATAATCGCTTGAACTTGTTCAAGGTTATTGACATTAAATGCTGGTACAGCATAACCATTTTCAGCGGCGTGATCCAAAACTTGACGTAGTGCTACTAAAGCCATCAGTATTCTCCTTACAAATTTGAGAGTAGACTTCTTGCTTGCTTATGCAAGAAGTCTAGTAGTAGTTAACTAATTTTTCTGCGCTAACTTTAAACAGAAATATTAGCGCAAAAATTGAAAATAACAAAATATAAATAGCTGGTAACCAGAGTAGTCCAGTTAATTTTATTCCAGCAAATAACAGCATTTGGGTTAGTCCGGCTACAATGCCAAATGATATATTATAACTTAAACCGACACCTGAGTAACGAACTTGTACTGGAAAAAAGCTTGCCGAAAGTACAGGTAAGCGTCCGCAGATAATACCAATATATAGAAGTATTGCGTAATGAAAGGCAACAATTTGCATCAAACTCAATGAGGCATAGTGTATAAAGAGCGCAAAATTTACCAGATTAAATATTATTACACTAATAATTAGAAAGCTCTTGCCAAAGAAGTAGTGAAATTTACCGGCTAAAAAGGCACTGACAATAAAAATTATAATTGAATAGGAGTTATACTTGAGGATTTCAGCCATTGGGAAGTGGTAATAAGCCGCCAAATAGGTTGGCATGAAGAATGTATACACCGCAAGCGAACTAGCCAGCAAAGAACCAAATGAGACCATTTGCCAAATGGCGGTTTTATGTTCGTCCCATAATTGTTTAAATGGAGCTCGTGGCTGCCTATCAATAAACTGTTTGTAGCTGGCAAATTCTGGTGTTTCTAATAAATTTTTACGGAGATAATAACTAATGACACCAAAAACACCACCTAAAACAAATGCGATCCGCCATGGTGCAAAGCCTAGATCAGTTTTACTTAGCAAAACGGCACCGAGCATTGATGCCAGAAAAAAACCGATATTAGTACCTGCAATCACGATATTAGTATTAAAGGCCTTGTTTTGTGGTTTAGATAACTCATAGGCAAAGACTACTGACCCAGGGATTTCACCACCAATAGCCAGCCCTTGAATTGCTCTCAATAGTATCAAAATTATGGTAGCAAAAATTCCTATGTTTTGATAACTGGGGATGAAAGCAATCAAGAAAGTTGGAATTGCCATTAATAATACGGTATAAACAAAGATATTTTTGCGTCCGCGCGTATCGCCGAAATGAGCAAAAACTATACCTCCAAGAGGGCGGAGTAGGGCACCAATAGCAAAGATACCAAAGCTGGCAATAATATTCGCTGATTCATTATGAATTGGAATCAGGCTTTCGCCAATACTTTTGGCAAAATAAATAAAAATTGCAAAATCATAGTATTCTAAAATTGCACCGAGAGTTATTAGAGCAAAGGATTTTTTCATAAATATTTATACTTTATTCTTTGGACTCTGTACGTGCAGCTTTACCACTGCTTAGTGCGTAAATAATCGAAAGAATTAACAACCAAGCTGGAGCTACATAAATACTGAGTTCCATGTCTGCATTTTGTGCCATAACCATTAGGATCACAAATAGTACTCCCATAGTAATGATGTTAATATATGGATACCAAGGCATTGCATAAAATAGTTCTTTACCTGCAAGTGATTTTTGCTTTCTAAAACGCATGTGAGCAAGTAAGATGATAAACCAGTTGATAATTATGGCAACCGTTATTAGCGCAAATAGATATTGTAGAATTTTAGCTGGAAAAGTATAATTAGCAATTACGACAATAAACGTCATTGCACTTGTGAATATAACTGCATTACCGGGTAGTTTATTTTTATCGGTTTTGGCAAATGCTTTAGGAGCTTGTTTATTTAACGATAAACTATAGACAAAGCGTGAGGCAACGTAGATACAGCTATTTAGCGCTGATAATGACGCGGTAATTGCGACCATATTAATAATATCGGCGGAATTGGTAAAGCCTAATTTACTAAAAACATCGGTAAATGGATTTGTATCGCGAGTTATATTTTGAAATGGATACATCATTACAATTACTGCCAAAGTTAGTACGTAAAATAAAATTATACGGACGATCACACCATTAATTGCTTTGGGAATAGACTTACGTGGATTTGCCGCTTCTCCTGCAGCAACACTTACAAATTCTGAACCACAAAAAGACAAGCAGACTATCACCAGCGAGTTAAGAAAGCCAAGAGCTCCATGACTAAAGAAAATATTCAGGTGGCTGTAATCATGTAGGTTTTTAATTGCAATTGTATTTACTGCACGATCTGCAAAGATTAAATAACAACCAACAACAATCATAAAAATAATAACCGTGACTTTTATTCCGGCAAACCAAAATTCAGTTTCGCCAAAATATTTAACCCCGATTAAGTTTATTCCACCAAAAACAGCCAATAACACTAAGCAGGTAATCCAATGCGGGATATGAATCCAATAATCAAGCAAGGTGCCGACGGCTGTCACTTCCAGCATACATGAGGTTGTAAAAAGCAGCCATGCATTCCAACCAGCTACAAAACCAACGCCATTACCAAGGTAAAGACGGGCATACTCAACAAATGAACCCGAACATGGGTGATCTACTGTCATTTCACCAAGCGCACGCATCACGGCATAGATTATTAAGCCACCCAGAGCATATGCCAAAGCAATTGATGGACCAGTCATTTCAATTGCCCGGGCAGATCCTAGAAAGAACCCTGTCCCGATTGCGCCACCCAGAGCAATCATCTGTATATGGCGATTTTTTAATTTATGTTGTAGATTTTCGTGCATCTCTAGCGTATTCCTTTTGAATATATACTTATTGTCTTTGAACCCTTAGTTTCGTCATAGTTTACAGCTAAGGCGTATATTATACCGTGATTTTACTACGCTGAAATTATACAGATATTGAGCCAAAATAGATGAATGAATAGTTTAGTAATTAAACATAGTTTTTTTATCAAAAATTACCAGATTTGAGAGTATTTCGCTGCGATGCAGCAATTGATATAATATACTGTTGTGAATCGTAATAAAAATATTTTTAAAAATTTATTTAATTAAAAAATTCTGAATGGGGTAAAAACTGCACACCAGAAAATTTTTTTTGTTAAAATAGCCCGCTTGAACAATTTTAAATCTTGTGGAATCAGGTAACATATATCCTGATGTAGCCTTATTGTGCTTTAATAGACTTCTTGCATAAGCCGCTTCTTTAGCTCTTATATGTCGTCGTAAATACTTATCCAGTGCTTATGTACTTCTCGTGTACATTCCGCGCTTTAAAGAATTTACTCCTAGTCTAAGAACTAAATAGTTGCTTATGCAGGATGTCTAATGAGTATGTTTTAGGAAAGTTACTCTTAATGGCTATTTTGGAATTAAAGAATATAGTTAAGCAATTTGCTGACTATACTGCGGTAAATGGGGTTAGTCTAAGTATTGAACAAGGTGAGTTTTTTACCCTTTTAGGACCTTCGGGCTGTGGAAAGACTACTTTGTTGAGAATGATAGCGGGGTTTGAATCGCCAGACTCAGGACAAATCTTACTTGATGGCAAAGATATCAAAAATTTACCGCCTGAAAAGCGTCCATTACATACAGTATTCCAGAGCTATGCCTTGTTTCCGCATATGACAGTGCGTGACAATATTGCATTTCCACTCAAAATGGCAAAATGGAATAAATCTGAGATTGATGAGCGAGTTAAGGAGCAGATCAGTAGTGTTCAATTAGAGCGCTTTGCTGAGCGTTATCCACATGAATTATCTGGTGGTCAACGTCAGCGGGTTGCGATTGCACGGTCTTTGGTAGATCGACCTAAATTACTATTGCTGGATGAACCTCTGTCAGCGCTGGATGCACGATTACGTGAACATATGCACGTTGAGCTGGTTAAAATGCAAGAAAAAAGTGGTGTAACTTTCGTTTATGTAACTCACGATCAGAGCGAAGCTTTAGCTCTTTCAAGCAGAGTTGCAGTGATGAATCACGGTATCGTTGAGCAGCTTGGTACTCCGCGCGAAATTTACTCACATCCTAAGACATATTATGTTGCTGACTTTATCGGTAAATGTAACTTACTTAAAGCCAAATGTGTAGGTGTGAATGGTGAAGAGGCAATGCTTAAAGTTGCCGATAGTTTTGAATTAACGATAGCTAATCCCGAGAATAAATTTAATATTGGAACCGAAGGCTGGTTTGCAATTCGCCCAGAGAAGATTAAAGCAAATTGGGATCCACGAGTTGAAGATGGAGTTGCCAACTTTAAAGCTAAAGTTAAGGGCTATTATTATTACGGGGATGGAACATTATACGAGTTTTTACTTGAAAATGGTACAGTTATTCAATGTATGTTATCGAATAATCGTCCTCATCAAGCATCATTCTTTGAAGATCATGATGATGTTTATATTTCAGTTAACCCGCTTGCCGGTAATTTTTTGGTGGAGTAGTCTTTATGACACAAAAAGTTAAGCAGGGTTTAAGTGAGAAATGGGTTTTATCATTACCACCAGTAGTTTATTTGATAGGCTTATTTCTAATACCAACGCTATTAATGGTTTTTATTGCCTTTCGTGAACCAGGCGATTATGGTGGTGTTGCGCCATTATTAAACCATAGCAATGGTAGTACTACACTCAATCTTACCTTAGATGGCTTCAAGTATGCTTTTACCAGCGGTTTTATCTGGAAGCTATTTTTGCGCTCGGTGGTTTTTTCGGTAATTACAACTTTTATCTGTTTAATTATTGGTTATCCGTTGGCGCTAATGATCGCGAAAAGTAATAAAAAGATTCGCGACTTTTTGCTTCTTTTAGTAATTATTCCATTTTGGAGTAATTTTCTGATTCGGATCTATGCTTGGATGATAATTTTAGGTCCAGAATCAACGGTGAGTAATATTGTAAATCAAGTTTTGCATTGGTTCGGTTTTGCACCAGTCGATTTACTTTTTTCTTCAGCTGCAGTGGTAATTTGTCTGGTCTATATCAATTTACCATTTATGATTTTACCGCTCTATGCTAATTTAGAAAAGCATGATGTAGCTTTATTGGAAGCTAGCCGTGATTTGGGTGCAACTAAAGCTAAGTCATTCTGGCAGGTGACTATTCCATTGAGTTTACCGGGTATTTTGGCAGGTTGCGGATTGGTGTTTATTCCTTGTATTGGAATGTTCGTTGTACCAGAACTGGTCGGTAATAATTGTTCAATGATGATTGGTAATCTAATTAAGCAACAGTTTTTGCAAACCATGAATTGGCCATTGGGAAGTGTTACTTCAATTGTAATGACTTGTTCAGTACTAGCGATTTCACTGTTTGTTGGTTTTCTAGCTAGTCGTAGTGGAGGGCTTAAATATGCACGGAAGTAAATTATCAAAAAGCCTCATCTTCTCTGGAACTCTAGTGTACCTGTTTCTTTACGTACCGTTGTTGATTTTGATTGTATATTCGTTTAATGATTCACGAGTAAATGTCGGGTGGGTAGGGTTTACACTAAAATGGTATAAAGTCCTTTTTGCAGACAAACAATTAATCGGTGCGGCAATTAATTCGGTGATTATCGCCTTGATAGCTAGTACGGTCTCTGTTATTTTAGGTACGTTGGCGGGAGTGGCGTTGCACAAATATAAGGTTCCATTACTTTCAACCTTGGTTATGATTCCTGTGGCTGCACCTGAATTATTGGTTGGCGTATCACTATTGCTTTTTTTCTTACTAATTAATTTTAGCTTGGGGATGATTTCAATTACTTTGGCGCATATCGCGTTTTGTCTATCTTTTGTTACTATTGCAGTAAAAACCCGTATGCATGGGATGGATGATAGTTTGATAGATGCTGCTCGTGATTTGGGCGCTTCGCCAGTACGTGCATTTTTCTCTGTTTTAATTCCAACTATTTTACCGGGAATTATTGCGGGATGGTTAATGGCGTTCACTTTATCCTTAGATGATTTTGTAATTACCTTCTTTACTGCTGGGGTTGGCTCTTCTACTTTACCATTAGCAATTTATTCAATGCTGAAAATGGGTGTTACTCCTGAGGTAAATGCTGCTTCAACGGTGATTATTATTTGTACTCTAATCCTAACTTCGATTGCGACTAAGATTTCGCCACAGCTTTTTAAATAGGCAACAAAGATGAAGAAATTCTTATACTTATTAATCTGCTTATTTAGTCATCAGCTGGCTTTTGCTGCTAATGAGTTCAATCTATATATTGGTTCTAATTATATTGCAGATAGTACCGTAAAGCGTTTTGACGATCAAAATAACTGTACTTTAGTGCAAAATTTCTTTAACGATAATGAAGAAATGCTGGCAAAGATTGTTGCTGGGGCAAACGGTTATAATACCATTGTTGCAACTAGTTATGCGGTTGAAGAGTTGGCTCTGATGGGTAAAATTAAGCCCTTAGACAAGAGTAAATTACCTAATTTAAAATACATCAATAAGCAGTTTCTTAATCAAGCCTATGATCCAGGTAATAAATATTCAGTTCCTTATGCTTATACTCCAGTCTTTTTAGCGTATAATAAGGATAAATTACGTCAATTAGGCATAGTCCCTGATACTTGGGCGGTGATTTTTGATCCTAAGTATTTGAATAAACTCAAGGGGAAGGTTACTGTTTTTGATTCTTCGCGAAATGTAATTGCTGCGGCATTGTTATATTTAGGCAAAGATCCTAACTCAGAAAAAGAGTCTGATTTGCTTGCAGCTCGAACTGTTATAGATCGTGCAGCTCCTTATTGGGCAAAATTTGATAGTGATAGCTATTACCGTGGACTCTTGCGTGGTGATGTTTGGGTTTCAATGAGTTATTCGATTGATATCTTTAAAACAATACAAGATGCCAAAGCTTCGCATGCTAAGGTTAATATAGATGCAATGCTGCAAAAAGAAGGCAATATGTATGAGCTAGATAATATGGTTATCCCTGTGTTTAATAAAGATGATAAATTGGCTTATGCATTTATTAACATGGCATTGAGCCCACAGAGTGCCTATGAGTTATCCGCATTAACAGGCTCAAGCGTCCCGAATGATAGTGCCGTGGCAAAATTAGACCCTGCGGTGCGTAATTTAGATTGGATCTATCCTAAGAACATGAATAAAATGTATGTTTTTAAGGCATATCCACCTAAAACTAGAATTTTGGTAAACGAAATGTGGACAGAGATTAAAATGAATGGTGCCTGTTGGTTATAAAATATCCTTGAAGGTTAAATAATGCTATTTAAAGTCATGCGTATATTACCTAAACGATTTATTCAAATTATTAATTTCAATCATAAAGTTTGGCGTAATTTTGTTAAATCAAATGGTTTAAGTAGTTGTAGCAGCTTGGCTTATACGTTTCTCTTGGCATTTATTCCATTCTCTGTTTCAATTGCAAGCCTAAGTACTTGGTTACCAGTTTCTGAACATATTGTATTTAATGTCGAACGTTATTTCTTTAGTCAGTATATTCCCCAGTCTGGCAATCAAATTTATGATTTATTTCAGTTCTCATTTAAGCACACTGGACATTTATCAATGCTTGGGCTTATTTCCTTGATTGTGACTTGTTATGCTATGATGTTCTCTGTTGAACAGCATATTCATCAGATGTGGCACCTTAGGCGGCAGCGTAAGATTATTTTATCTCTTTCCCTTTTTACTGGCTTTTTCATTGGTGGAACTATTTTTGTTTACATAGTGGCGTATTTTACTGAATTTATCAATAATAATGTGAAGTCGGAGTCATTTTTTATTCAGCACATTGGTACTTTCTCTGCAAATATCATTACAATGTTTTCATTTATCTCTTTATATAAATTTATTCCAAGTGTCAAAGTCAAGTGGCTACATTCAATAGTTGCAGGAACTAGCGCCAGTCTTGCGTTTATCTTTTTACAGCTAGGGTTTGGTTTATCGATGAATTATCTTCAAAAAGACTATGAGCAGTTGTATGGTTCGCTTGCAATGTTGCCAATTTTTCTTCTGTGGCTTTACTTATCTGTGCTAATACTACTTTTAGGTGCTCAGATTATTTATGTCTTGCGGACTAGTCCGAGCAAACGTAAAATATCAGGTTCTATTTCACAATGAGCAAAGTACTGGTTCGTTGTCTCCTACGAATAATTAGACGGTATGTTCCTGCGCCAATACAGGCTGCAGTTAATTTTGCTTGTAAAATGATGTTGAATTTTTATCGTTCAGAAGGCTTTATGGCGGTAAATAGCTTGTCTTTTTCTTTTCTGTTATCTTTTATTCCATTTGCCTTGGCAATTGCCAGTATTAGTTATTGGTCACCAATTTCAAACAAGATTATTAATTCCAGTGTAAACTATGTTTTTGTCCATTTCTTACCGCAAACTGGTGGTGTGCTTTACAAGCAATTTAAGGTTTTTTTACGTCATACTACACATTTGCCTTGGTTTGGTTTTGTTTTTTTGGTGATTACCGCATATAATCTCATTATGAGCGTTGAAACACACTTAAATAAAATGTTGCATATCCTGCGACCACGTAAAATTATTTATTCTTTAGGATTATATACGGTTTTTATCATCCTTGGTGCGCTGATTGTGTATGCGGAAGTGTATTTGCGGATATTTTTATTGAGTATGAGCTATCTGACTGATTTTGAGCACTATGTTATTATTGGGCTGAATTTTGTTTTAAGTAGTGCATTATTTTGTGGGGTATATTATTTTATTCCAGGACAACATGCCAGATATTCATCAGTATTAGTTACTGGGATGGTGGCAAGTATTTTATTTAGTCTTAGTAAGATGGTCTTTGTCTTTTATGCCACACATTTTTTTAAGAACTATGATTTAATCTATGGTTCATTAGTAATTATTCCATTGTTTTTATTGTGGCTTTATATTGCCGTTCTGAATTTATTATTTTGTGCACAGATTATGTATGTACGTGACTTTCATCGATTTTATCTTCCACAAAATCAACACGAATAAGTTAGGATTTTTGTAAATAATTATGGTAGAATAACGCCAGTCAAAATCGGATTTGAATTCTCCAGCTTGCGCGATTTTGGTTTATGCTTTACGGCTAAAGGGAGATATACATATTAACTATACATGTCACTATTCCATCCTCTTAGCTTGTGAGCCTAATTTAGATTAAGGTTTTACAAGGATAAATATATTATGTCACAATTTCTTTTTACTTCTGAATCAGTGTCTGAAGGTCATCCAGATAAAGTAGCTGATCAGATTTCTGATGCTATTTTAGATGCGGTTTTTACCCAAGATAAATATGCCCGGGTGGCTGCTGAAACATTGGTTAATACTGGATTGGTTGTACTTGCTGGCGAGATAACTACTTCGGCACATGTTAATTACCAAAAAGTCGTACGCGATACTATTCGTGAAATTGGTTATACCAAAAATGAATATGGTTTTGCTGCGGACAGCTGCGCTATTTTGGTAAATTATGATGAACAGTCACCTGATATTGCTCAGGGTGTTAATGAAGGTCAAGGGCTTGATTTAGATATGGGGGCAGGCGATCAGGGCTTAATGTTTGGTTATGCTTGTGACGAAACGCCAACTTTAATGCCATTGCCGATTTATTATTCGCATCGTTTGATGGAAACGCAGGCACAAGTGCGTAAATCTGGTCAATTAGCATGGTTGCGTCCAGATGCTAAAGCGCAGTTAACTGTCCGTTATGATAGTGCAACTGGCAAAGCCTTATCTTTTGATACGGTAGTGTTATCAACTCAGCATGACCCTGATTTAACTCATAAGCAAATTGAAGAGGCAGTAATTGAAGAAATAATTAAGCCTACTTTACCTAGTCATATGCTTACTAAAGATACTAAATACTTTATTAATCCAACCGGACAGTTTATTATTGGTGGACCGATGGGGGATTGTGGTTTAACTGGACGTAAAATTATTGTTGATACTTATGGCGGTGCAGCTCCTCACGGGGGCGGTGCGTTCTCTGGTAAAGATCCATCTAAAGTAGATCGTTCGGCTGCCTATGCTGCACGCTATGTTGCCAAAAATATCGTTGCATCAGGCTTAGCACGCGAGTGTCAGGTACAAATTGCCTATGCCATTGGAATAGCTAAACCTGTTGGAATAAATGTTGATACTTTTGGTAGCGGTAAAATTAATGATCGTGAAATAGAAAAATTGATCTTAAATAATTTTGATTTACGCCCTAAAGGTATTATTCAAGAACTAGATTTACTGCGTCCAATTTATCGCAAAACGGCTGCTTACGGACATTTTGGGCGTGAAGATGCCGAGTTTAGCTGGGAAAAAACCGATAAAGCAGAATTATTAGCCAGTTTTCGTTAACTACTTGTAAGTATTAGTTTTGGTGGCACTATATTTAAACCTTTATAACTAGTGCTGAAATATGCTGCTGTGATTTATTTGCAGCAGCTTTATTGATGATATACTTTAAATTAGGACGCTATACTAATGTTAACTAAATTTTCTTATCAATTAGTAATTTTGTTAAGCAGTGCTTTTGCCAGTATGGCAGCAGCTAATGCTAGTGAAACACTACTGGTTGGTACAACAGGTGACTATCCGCCGCTAACTTACAAAGTCGGTTCTAATTATACAGGGAGCGACATCAAGGTTATCCAAGATTTTGCTAAATCGCAAAATATGAATATCAAATATGTTGCCACAACTTGGCCGATGCTTAGCAATGATTTAAGCAATAAGAAATTTATGGTTGCTGTAGGAGGGATTTCTGCCAATCCAGAGAGGAGTGCTGATTTTTATCTTTCTAGTGCAGTTAGTGAAACACATAAAGTTCCGATGATAAAATGTAGTGATATTAAACGTTTTAACAATTTTGCAGCAATTGACAGTGAAGATGTAACAATAGTTGAAAATCGCGGGGGTACTAACCAGGATTTTGCTCTTAAAAACATTAAGCATGCGCCAATTTTACTGGTTAATAGCAATTTCACTGCATTAGAAACAATTTCTGGCAGACAAAATACTAGTGCTCATCCGTATGTAATGTTTACCGATAATGTTGAAGTTGATTATCGTCATCAAATTAATCCATTGCTGTGTCAAGCAAATATTCCAGAGAAATTTTCAAGCAGTGATAAGGTCTTTTTATTTGCTAAAAGTACGGAAGGCGCAAAATTGCGCGATGCGTTTAATAACTGGTGGAAAGGTCAAAAACACTAAATCAGCTCGCGTGCCATAATCAGTGCATCTTTGTATTTACCATTAACGTTGTAGTAATTTTTACGAGTATTAATTACATTAAAACCTAGTTTTTGATATAAATTAATTGCTGGATTATTGCCAACCATTACTTCTAGAAATATCTGGCTTGCTGCATATTTTTTTAGTTCATTACATACATTGTTTAAGATGGTGTACCCGTATCCTTGGCGCTGATATTCGTAGCGCACGCATAATTGCAATATTTCGGCCTGATCTAGTACTTGACTATACACGCAAGCTCCACACAGAATCTCATCGACAAAAAGTCCCAAAATAATATGATTGGGATCTTCTGCTGATTGCTGATAATTAAATAACGACCACGGGGTAGCATTAGCTCTGGCGTCTATTGCCGCAAGTTCGCTTAATTCATGTATTTTAAGTTCGCGTAGCTGTTGCATTTTGTTTATTAACTTTATTTAAATTTTGCTCATGGAGGTTCATTGCGACTTTATTACGTACATAAAGCAAATCAGCATTAAAGACAGAGCAACGCTCCAGTAAATCTGACCTAGCAATAGCTAACATTTGCTGAGTTGTTGGATAGTTTTGTTCCATATATTCATAATCATCATAAAGTTCATGGTCTATTTTGTCTTTATACGTAATCATTCCTCCACCAGTAATAATGCTATTGTTAGGCGTCAAGCTTTTATTTTGGCTTAGTAGTAAAGCTAAATCCTCTGGGTTTACTAGTTGCGGTTCAATCAAATATGCTAAGCTAGCTTGATTAAATGCTGCTACATAGATTTGTCCGAGACGTGCATCTAAGGTTACGATTAAATTAGGCTTATGTTGTGTTAGAGTTGAACTATACAAGGTAAACATCGGTACGGGTAATAATTGGCACTGAATTGAGTATGCTAAACCTAAAGCAACGCTCAACCCAATCCGTAGTCCAGTAAATGAGCCTGGCCCTTGGTTATATGCAATTAATTCAATATCTTTTAATTCTAATTGTGCATCATCTAGAATTTGCTTAATTTTGGGTATAATGTGTTCTGATTGGCGGTTACCGATTTTCTCGCAACAGAAGAGTTCCTCTTGTGAATTAGAGACACCCAAAGATAGATATTCATTGGCAGTATCAATAGCAAGTAAATTCATATTTAATCAATCCGTTTAGCTAGTTGTTGCAGCAACGCCGACTCAGGCTCTGCCAACATGGTGAAAACTCCGATTTTACTACTTTTTTTATGTAGCTTGCATTGGTTTTCTAAATTAGCTTTATTGCTGATGCTAACGCCTAACCATTCCAATTTATGACAGATAAGTTGGCGTAATCTAGAATTATTTTGTCCAAGTTTACCTGTAAACACAATTCCGTCAATACCTTGAACAACGTTAACCAATTTTGCGATAGTATCACTTATTTGGTTGGTATAATAATCCAAACTCAATTGAGTATCTTCTGAGTTTAAGTTAATTATCTCTTCAAGTGATGCTACTTTATGCCCACTAATAGTCAGTAAATTGGCATCACTTACGGAGTTATCGTTAATCAGAGTATTTAATTTTAAATCTCCGTATCCTGCAGTATAAATAGAGGGAAGTTCGTTATGCAATGCACTGGAAGAGCAGTAAGAGCTTTTACCATTTTTAATTGCACAACAAACATTAAGACTATCTTGTAAATAAGCAATAATCCAGCGTCCTTTTGCCATTTTTTTATCACTAATATCACCAAATTTGGCACTGATTCCAGCAAAAACTAAGCCTAAATTACCATAATTTTGAATACCTTGCGCTAAATGTGTACCTGATAATGAAATTATACGATGTTTAGGTGCAATATGTTGATGGAAAGAAGTGTCAAAGCATGCGTAATGTTTGGCATGCGCATAATTGGTTAAATAAGCGGATGCTAAAGCTAAGTCAGCCTCTTGCTCATTGGGCGCTAAAAAGCTATATTGTTGTAGCTGCTCAATTACGATTGAATTTAATAGAGTTATATCATTAAATTCATTACCACCACATGCAATTTTATGAACAATAAAATCAAAGTTGTAATTACTAAAATTATCATCAGTGACAATTCTTGAATAATCCACAGTTCCATCATTTCGTACAGGAAGTTTGAATGGTTGGTTTTGGAGCTGTTTATTTTGTGCGTTATAAATTATCCAGCTACCAGTGTTGGTGTCATCCCAGCTGATTTTACCGCGACGTTGTAAGCTATGCTTTTTATTAAAAAGCTTAAATATTTTATAGTTTATCTTACGTGGGCTTTGATAAATTGTTAACACAAGCATGAAAACTCTCTCTTTAACGTAACTACTTCTCACTCATAAACTGCCACAATATGCAGTTACTTTTTAACTTTGTACCGCAGTTATTGCAATAGTATAGATGATATCATCTACAGTTGCGCCACGTGATAAATCATTTACTGGTTTATTTAAACCTTGTAGCAATGGACCAATGCTCAATACATTGGCACTTCTCTGCACGGCTTTATAAGTTGTGTTACCCGTATTTAAATCTGGAAAAATACATACTGTAGCTTTTCCTGCAACAGGACTATTTGGGGCTTTTTTTTCTGCTACATCTTTAATCATTGCCGCATCGTATTGCAGTGGTCCATCAATTATAATGTCCGGTCGTTTTTGACGTACCAGTTCAGTTGCGGCTTTAACTTTTTCGACCTCTGCACCAGTACCTGAAGTTCCAGTTGAGTAACTAATCATGGCAACTCGTGGTTCAATATTAAACTGTGCTGCAGTATCTGCACTTTGGATCGCAATATCGGCTAATTGTTCGGCATTTGGATCAGGGTTAATCGCACAATCACCATATACAAGTACCTGATCTTCAAGGCACATAAAGAATACTGAGGACACTAATGAACTACCTGGCTTAGTTTTGATTACTTGCAGAGCAGGACGCACGGTTGCTGCAGTAGTATTTTCTGCGCCAGATACCAGTCCATCTACCTCGCCATTATAGATCATCATTGTGCCCAGATAATTTATGTCGTGAGTCAAGATATCTAGTGCCGCTTCAGCTGTCATTCCTTTAGCTTTACGTAGTTCAACTAGTTGATTGACGTAGGCTGGGGCAGCATCAAGTGGATCAATTATCTTTAAATCATCTGGAATAGTCAGTAAGTTATCTTTAGCAATTTGGTGGATCTTTTCAAAATTGCCAAGTAAAACACAATCAGCAATTCTTTTTTCTTGACAATGGATTGCCGCTTTTAAGGTACGTGGCTCCTCGCCTTCTGGTAAAACAATACGTTTGTACGCAGACTGAGCCTTTTTGATTAGCATATAGCGGAACGCAGCTGGTGACATTTTTTTTGTAACTTGATGATTTAATTTGCTTTCAATTATACTAATATCAATTGATTCCGACATATTTTGCTTTATTAAATCCAAACGTTCATTGTCATCTCGTGGGACTTGATTCAACTCTAAGTCTTTAATTGCCATCACAATACCAGTAGTTCTACGAGCATCTTGATTGGCATAAATAGGCAAATAATTACTAGAGTTACCATAACAAAACCAGATGGTCTCCTGAGGGATATTATAGTTGGCCATTAAAAGTAATCCAGCCAATTTAATACCCTTAGCTTCAGCTAGTGTTGCAGCGACCACGACATCTGCGCGATCTACAGCGGTGATCAATAGGGTGCCGGGTTGCAAATCCTCAATCAGATTATTGGTGCTACGTGAACAAACAGTAATTCTTCTCACTCGTCGATTTGTTTCCATTCCTTCAACTAGTTCACGAATATTTAGTGCGCGCATAATATCTTTAATTCGTGGTTGTGAGAGATCGTTACTCCACTTATTGGTGCCTAATAGCTTAATTTTATTGTTTTTAAATAGTGCCAAATTTGCAATTTGATCATGTGTTATTGATAAATGTGATGTTTCTACTTCATCTAGCAGACTGTATTTAATTTCGCCATTATCTCCAATTGGTGCATCAAGCTTGGTTACAATTACCCCTAAGACAAATTCTGGACTGATTTCATTCAAAACCAAATTGATCTTTTCTTCAAGCTGTTCAATTTGATTACTGGTCGGGCGAGTGACCAAGATAACATACCCCATTAACGCACGGGTAAGTGAACTATTGAACCAGTCTACGTAGGTAGTAAACCATGCAAGTTCGCTAGTTTGATTTAATTGAGTATAGATACCCTCAATTAGCACAAAATCTGCCTTTGCCTGATAACTTTCAAAAGCCTTCATAATGTCTTCGAGTAAATCTTGACGGCGATCTTCAAGAAAATAATTTTGTAACTGAGCAGGTGAAATGTCTGCATCTTTAAACGGATGAAAGTTAGTTGTTGAATAACCATGTTGTTCTAAAGCATGAGCAATTCCTAACCTGATTGTTGAACTACCTACTCCTTGTTCGGTTGGCAAAATTACTAAATTACAACTCATCGCATTAGCTCCTCTTCTCTTTTAATGTTTTCAAGCAATGATTTTACCATATAGACTTAATTAAAATGTGGTTATATTGCACTGCAGCAAATTTAGAGAAATAACTCTAGTAAATTATTCAAGAAATCGCGTCCTTTGGCTGTTGGTATTACCTTATTGTAACTTAGTTCAATAAAACCTTGTTCTTGTGCTTTTAGTAGCTGTGGTAGAATTGAATTAAAGCTCTGTCCTGTAGTTTGCGTGAATAATGCATTTACAAAACCATCACGTAAACGCAATGCATTCATCATAAATTCAAAAGGTAACTCTTGAGACGTAACTAATTTATTTTCATCAATATGTTGTTGTAACTTTACACGTTCCATGTATTGAGCGGGGTGTTTATGGCGCATTTGACGAATTATTCTATCATGAAAGCTAAGCTTGGAATGTGCTCCAGCTCCGATTCCGAGATAATCACCAAATTCCCAATAATTACGATTATGTTGGGATTGCAAATTATTTCTGGCAAATGCCGAAATTTCATAGCGTTGGTAGCCATTGTTAGCAAGCGTGCTAATAATCGCATCTTGCATCTGATAACAAAGATCATCCTCTGGCAAATGTTCTGGGATGAATTTAGCAAAATGGGTATTGGGTTCGATAGTTAGATTATATGCTGAAATATGGGTTGGTTTAGCATTAATTGCTTGTTGAATATCATTTATTGCCTCTTCAGAGCTCTGCTTAGGTAAACCGTAGATTATATCTAGGTTAAAATTAGCAAAATTATCTGCAACCGTTTCTATTGCCTGCCGTGCTTCATTTGCGCTATGAATACGTCCCAATACTTTTAAATGTTGATCATTAAAAGATTGGATACCGAGGGAAATTCGGTTAACTCCAGCTGCAGCATACTCAGCAATATAGTGTTTTTCAACTGTACCAGGGTTGGCTTCCAAAGTTATTTCCGCATAAGGCGAAATTTTTATTCGACTGCGAATACAGCTAATTAAGCGATCAATCGCTTCACCACTAAAGAGGCTAGGTGTACCGCCGCCAATGAAGATTGTTTGAATAGAGCGCCCCCAAATAAGTGGTAGGGCTTGTTCCAAATCCATAATTAAGCTATCAATATATTCTTGCTCTGGTAACGTACCTTTGAGTCCGTGCGAGTTGAAATCGCAATATGGACATTTTTTAATACACCATGGCATATGGATATATAGACTTAACGGTGGTAATTGAGTTAAATTCAAGTTTGACATATTGGGTTATCTAATAAAAATGATTATAGATTTTAACATATACTCATCGTCTTTGAACCCTGTCTTTGTTTTTATTGGGTATAACCTTACCATGAATAACTATATTTAATTGCATAAACCTGTTGACTGGAGGTCAGTGAACTAATATTAAAGCCGCCATTATTGTATGATGCTGCAGCTGTTGAGTCTGGGTCATTTCCAGTATAGACAAACTGAATATATGGAATTATTGCTTGATGTTCAGATATTTTTATTGAAGTTCCTAGCTCAGTAGTGAGCTGTAATTGTTGAACTGATGCAGTTTGTACTTGGTTAGCAGCAGCACCCTGCGTCATATTTCCGGTTAAACTAACCTGTGATACTCCACCATAAATGTCAATATAGGGTGCAAAAATTGGTGTTACCTTAAAAGTTTGTTTGAAACCGGGTAGAATTGCATAATTATTAGAGTGTATATAATCCCCGTTAGTATCGGCATAAACTAGGCTCATATCATGTCCAGCCTCAAGGCGTAGATATGGGGTAATATCATAAATTGACGTAACGTGAAAATTATACCCAAGCTTAATTACACCTTTATAACCTTGAGGATTGTTTTCTGCTGAAGGAGGGACATCCGGGAAGGCAGGATTTTGCGTGCGCATATTATATTTACCGTAAATGCGTCCCTCATAATAAAATCCATTGGCTAGAGTTTGCGTCCAAAAAAGGAATAACTGTGGTCCAGACGGGGTTTCTTCTAAAGCAGCGCCGGTTGCGGATACCGTCTTATCAATTGGTGCAGTACCAACATCTCCTGAATATGCAGCAAGCTTTTCTTTTTCTGCTATTTTTTTAAGCATCTTAATATCAGATTCACTCAGTGAGACATTTGATTCTGTTGGTGATGAGCTTATTGCTTGGTTGCTTCCTTCTGCATATGCATTAGTGACTATCGTTAAAGCTATTACTAAAAATAGTTGCGTCTTAGATGTTTTTGTCAAGATTAACTCCATTGGGAAATAAATTAGCCGCTATTATATGTGTTCTTATAAATTGAATTAATAAAATAATATAGGCGACTAATATTTTATAAATATTATTGAATATCAGTTTATTATGCTGGTGATAATATGATTTATTCTGCACAAGGCAGATGGGGAATAATGTTGTTTTATATAGGGTTAAGCGAATAACTGATGTTACGCAGTCATACCTAAACTTTCAAATTCTGCATGTTGCTGCTTAATTAATTCCAGTTCTCTAAAAGCAGCCTTAGCTGCATTTAGAAATAGCTTGCTCTTTAAAGCAAAATGATTTAATTTAGTGCTGAATTTATATCTCTCCAGTTTGGTATAAGATACTATTGCAGCAAATATGTGCGTACCTTGAGTTTTAATAGTCTTGGTTGGTGTATAATGGTAGGCTAAATTAGTGCCACTTTAATCGTAAAAGTTAGATATAATTTCCTGAGATATTTCAAAGGGAATTTAAGATGAGTGGAACTAAAAAATAAGTGGCTAGACAATCAAAGCCTACTTTAAGGTATGCTAATATATTGTCATGATTCATAAAAACAAGTATATAAATAGTTCAAAAATTTCAGAAGCTAAATTTAGGGAAATAGTTAAGTATTTTGTTGCTGATTTATCAGCAACGCAAATAGCAACTT
>JACCDG010822448.1_pt1 | contig 54090 bp, 56 predicted proteins | sample 7442471 | NCBI WGS metagenome assembly JACCDG01 (sample SAMN15323444, study PRJNA562643) | freshwater metagenome | isolation source: river surface water | place: USA:Blue River Watershed | collected 2017-08-17 | reverse complement strand
TGTTGAAGAAGAAGTTCCGATAGTAATTGAGTTTGTAGCACTTGCATTTGTCACAGCACCATTACCTACTGAAATAGCGTTTGTAGATACAGCAGATGCGCTGTTACCAATCGCAATTGATTGTCTTGCAGAAGCAGTTGCACTATTGCCAACAGCTATGGAACTTGTATTACTTGAGGTTGTTGCATTTCCGACGGCAACTGCACTTGTTGATGATGCAGTTGCAAGTCGACCAACGGCAACAGTTGTATTTGCACTGGCAGCTGAAGATTGACCGATTGCAACTGCTTGTAAGACACTTGCACCTGCATCTGCACCGTTTCCAACAATAATATTGTTTGTACCTGAAGAAAGTGCAGAACCTGAGCTGGGACCAATGAGAATGTTGTCAGTTCCACTTGTTAATCCTCCTCCAGAATTTGTACCAAGACATATGTTATTATTTCCACTAGCAGGAGTATTTAGAGCATTTTTACCAATACCGATATTATTTTGTCCAGATGTTACAGATAATCCAGCACCCGTACCTGCAAAAAAGTTATCAGCACTGGGTGCTATTAGTCCATTCGGAACGTTTGGCCCCCAAATATCTCCTCGATCATTTGTTGTGAAAACACCGTAAGAAGGAGGGGGAGACGCAGATGCCCAAGACAAAGTACCTGTTCCATCTGTTGTTAATTGCTGGCCAGATGTACCAGTATTAATAGGTAATACAAGTGTGTAAGAAGTTACGGATGGTCCAGTTGGACCGACGACATTGATGTTTGCGATGTGTACACCATTTGTTGTGTTAAATGCTTGTAAATTTATACCTTTTTCGACAACCGCGAGATCGCCATTTCCTATACGTACATAATTTGGTAAACTCACATAAAAACTAGCCATTTATTAAGGGTAAAATTTTGTTTGCAAACTGTTTATAACTCGATAAATAAATGCCATCCATTCTTGTTGATTACGATAAAATAATTCTCGATACAAATCTTCCAAACTTAAAAAAAATTATTGAAGTTCCAGAGAAGATAAAAAAGTTTTCACCTGGACTTGTGTTAGTTGTTACAAATTCTGCATACGAAAAAATTTCATCGTTTTCACCAGGTAAAAAAAGGGTTGAATATTTAAACAATCCTGAGTTTGTAAATAGCATTAAAAATAGTTGTTATGTTTATTATAGCGAGAAAAAAGATGTATGCGTGTTATTAGACAAGTGTTTATCCATTCTACAAGAAATTTTGCCAGCAATTTTATCTGGATTTCCTCAGACAACTATTATATGGCTTTCTCTGGGATTGGATGACGTTTCTCTCTTAAATATGTGTATTTCAAATGGATTTGGAGATCCTTATGTGACTAAAACTACGCCTATGTTTACTGATATTCCAGAATCGTTAGCTCTTGTAAGACGAAATGTGCCAAAAGAACCGATAAGTCCAACTATGATTAAGAATAAAGCTAAACACGCAATAGAACAATATAAAAAAGGTGATGGTTGTGAATTGTATGCTCAATTATCTGATCGATCTGTGAATTTTCTGCGAAAAGCATCTGATATGGGAATAACGATAAGTAAAAATGGTAAAGAAATTCAGAAAGAATTAACAGGAGAATTATACGTAAAAGATGTGATTCTTAACAAAGGAAAAATGGTATACGTAATTGATATCGATGAAGATAGTGTAGAATCTGGAGATCAAGAAAATGTCGATGTGTCACCTACACGTTATAACTTCCATTCTCATCCGAGACAAGCTTATGTTAATCATTCTGTAACAAAAGCGTGGCCTTCATCAACAGATTATGTTGGTTATAAAACTCTTGGTGCAAATACTATTTTCCATTGTGTGGCAGCGATTGAGGGTGTATATATAATGTCTTTTACGCCTTATTGGGGGCCGAACCTTAATAAAATCAGTAATAATTATATTGAGAATAAATTTGACATAGATCATCGAGAAAAATACACTCCGGAAGAGTATGTAGAGAAGGTAAATTCGATTCTATATAAAGGTCATCCAATTTACAATGTAATGTACTATCCTTGGGATAATGCAGGTGAGATTTTTAAGGTATCTTATCCTCCTTTAGGAATGAGTTGTCCTGCAACTCAGAAAACGGCTGATGTGTATAAAAAAGTGCATAAATGATGAGTTTGAGTAAATTTTAGCTTACTTGCTAAAATTTAATTTCTTCCATACTTGGTTTTACTCCAAGGAGATACTCCTTTAGGACGAGGAGGTGGATTTTGAAATTTTCGGAGTCTTGTGGCTTTATATTCCTGACGTAATTCTGCGAGTTGATCTAAGTTAAGATAATTACGATCGAGTTGAACAGTGCGAAACATTGTTTTCTTGTTGGTGAGCATGTATGGAGTTTTTTTGTTGAGAGGAATTTCTTTGCTTATTTGTAAACGTATTTTCTTACTCGATTTTCCTGTAAAAACATGAATTACTGAATCTATCTTTGAAAAAAGTTCAGATGCTGTTATTCTTTTCATTGGGTCTTTACGACAACAAAGATTGATAAGTGGCATAAAAATTTCGACTAGATTAGGTGATGCATCTTTTGGAGGTTGAATTGGTTCGTGAAAATCATTGATTTCGTCTAACATTTCAAGCATGTTTTTTGCTTCCCATGGTACTTTTCCGAATACAATTTCATAGAGAGTAATTCCAAATGACCATATATCTGCAGGATAAAGGTTTTCAAAACTGTAAATCTTCCGTGCATAAATTTCTGGAGCCATGTAATACATTGTTCCGATAAGTCTTCTTTCGCATGAATTACATTCTGTTTGCATTCTTAAAAGTTCTTCATCTTCTTCGTACTTTGATTCTGTTCCTGGTAATTTTATTTTTCTTTCCAGTACAGCATTTACAAAAGCTTCTTCTTGCATACATGCATTACCATAATCAATATATTTTACAGAGATCATGTTATTCGGAATAAACAGAATATTAGAAGGTTTAATATCACGATGAACAATCTGGTTCGTATGTAATATTTTAAGACCTTGTGCAAGGTCATTCGCAATAAATAACAAGGACATTAACGGAAGACGTGGATTCTTAGAAAAATAAGCGTCTAATGTCACACTGTTTGGTATAAACTGTGTAAAAACCTTTGCCTGGTAATTCTCGAAAGTATAGCTATCATAACATAAAAAGTATTCACGACAGCGAGGTTTGAGGTATTGGAGAATTGAAATTTCAGCGTAGATTCTTTCAACTGAATAGTTTTTAGTCACATTAATTATTTTGAGAGCATAAAGATTATTTTTTTTGCGTACAAGAAGAACAGTTCCGTATGATCCTTGACCGAGCTGTTCGATAATTTCATAACTCATTTATTATTGTAGAAAAAGATTACATATGATTTTCTCGAAGGTAGTATAGAATTTCTTGAAGAACTGCTACATCAAAAAAGTTGTATCTTGAAATATCTTTAATGACAGAACTTCTTTCTGGTCGAACATTAGATTCATAAACTTTCCAAGCTTTTACAGATGCGTCAATACCTGAAGAACATTTACTTTCCATTTTTGTTTTTATTAATCCATGTTTATGCATCGCAGAAGCGATTTCTTTGAGTCCAAACTTGAAACAATCTTTGATTACAATCGGTTCTTGACGAAAAACTTGACATAAATCATACCAGTCATATAGTTTCCAGTTGTCAACAATATTATCGCTTTTTTCATAGTTTTGGGAATCAAAAGCGATATCCATTTGTCTATTTTCTGATCGTCTCCACATTGCAAGGTCTGCATGCCAATACCATATCTTTGGTTCGTTTTGAGAGCGAATGAATTTTACAAACTCGTCCATGATGCGATATTCTTCTTCGTAGCTGATATCCTTAACAACAAAATTTTTGTACTTCCATTTCTTGTCAAAATAGTAAACTCCAATCATAAAAATCGTGTCTGTTTTTGGTTGTTCTGGAAGACCTTCAAAATCGCTAAAAATATCACAAAAAGTCTCAAAATCTACAAAGACTTCATTTACATGATTTTTCCATCCATTTATGTTTGTCTTTATCTTCTTAGGACGAATTTTGTCTTTATTTTGTCGGTTTATATTAATAATCTTATCAATTATAGGTGCACGCGTTCCATTAATACCAATATTTTTGCTTGAACAACGTTTATCTCGCCATGATTTAATTCCTTTGTTAAGAGCGTTTTGTCTTTGTTTTATTCCACAGAACCATAGCTGTGTAATGTCTCCAAGTTGGTCTGCTATTTTCTTTTTTTCTGTATTCCATTCTCCAGAATCGATACACATGTTTGGATAGAGTTCGACTCGAGATGGAGGACTTATTGTCCAAGTTTTTCCATTTTCACGGAGATCTTTTAACCACTTTATTGCATTTGTTGTTTTTTCTTCGTATTCATTATCAACACCTTCATAATCGATGATTCCTACTTTGTCAAAACATTTTAGACCATTAAAATACTCTCCTTTACTTGTGTAGCTCCATCTTCTTCCAAGAATATATGCATAACGAGATGTATAACCCTGTATAGCACCAATTCCTTGTGTATAAATTAAGAGTTGAGCTTTGTATGCTGGATAATTGCCAGCATTTAAGAGATGTAGTCCATCTGCACGTAATGGGAGGGTTGAAAACTTTATATCTACAACCAAGTAATGATATTTACCTGAAAGTAATGGTGCTTTTTTCTTTCTAAGATTTACAGGTACTGGATTTTCGTTAATAAGCATATGCATATAATCACTTCTTACAAGAAGATCAATAATCCCACGAATTTGTTTTTCCTTATTGCGAAAAGGTGCAGAATGGATGATAGGAACTCCTGCCTTCATTAATTTGATTGTTTTTGCACATGTTTCATCTGTTATCGTATTTCCGACTGAAATAACTGGAATTTTTTTATTCAAATACGAAATTACTTTTGTTTCGAACTCTTTACCCCTTTCAGTAAGAAAATCGTTGAATATGTTTTTTCCATTCCCTATTTTACGGTTCTTTAGTTTAAGCCAGTCAACTAAAGGATCTCTAATCATGTAATTACGGACATCTGTTCCTGTAACGGAAAACATTTTCTGTTCAGGTTCTAATTCTTCGCGACGACGTTTCATTTTTATGAGATAACATGTAGTTTTATATTCATTTAATTTTTTGTATGAATAAATGAGTAAGCTGAAACAAACAAAGCCTGCAGATATTAAACTTATTTATCAGATACTCTACGATACGCATCGACTCCTAACATTTTATGAGGTTAATTATTGGGCAATTGGAGGTACGTTACTTGGTGCTATGCGCCATAAAGGAATCATTCCTTGGGATGACGATGCTGATATCGGTATTTTTCAAAAAGATGTTAAAAAATTTGAGAAAATGATACCAGTTTTCAAAAAATGTGGTTATACGATAAAAAAACATTGGGTTGGATATAAGATTTTTTACACAAAGAGAAAGAAGATCAAAAGAGAAAACTATTCATATCCTTTTGTGGATGTTTTTGTATACAAGAGAATTGGAGACAAAATAAAACCAGCATCTGCTGAGGTTCGTAAAACATGGCCCAAAGATTGGTTCAAAGTATCTGAAATCGAAAACTTGAAGCTACAATATTTTGGCAGATATGCGATATTCATACCAGATAATTCAGAACGTTATTTAGAAACATTATACGGAAACGATTGGAATCGGATAGCGTATCGTCAATATGATCATTCCAAAGAGGAAGAGGTTGAATCTGTAAAGGTAACTCTTAATGACGCAATGCGTGAGCCTGCAAAACCTTTTGATAAGGTAAAAGACCGTGCATGTATCAATAAATTATCAAGACAAATATGTCATGAATATCATCCAAGTTCTGTTCTTTATATTTAGCTCTAAAATGGCCTCCTTTTTTGCAGTATTTCTGGAATTATTTTTTAATATAAATGAGTCTGATTCCAAAGAAAATTTTTCAGTCTTGGAAAACAAAAAATCCTCCTCCTAAAATACAAGAAAACATCAGAAAAATCAGAGAAATGAATCCAGAATATGAATACATACTTTTTGACGATAATGACTGTCGACAATTTCTCCAGAAACATTTTGGAGATAATTACGCAAATGCATTCGACGAATTGATTCCAGGTGCATTTAAATGCGATTTTTGGCGTTACGCTGTCATGTATATCGTAGGTGGAGTATATATTGACATAGATATGACTCCTCTTGTTCCTTTTAGAGAAATGTTTTCTGATAAAGATGAGTTTGTAAGTATTGTTGATCGAACAGTCTCTAATTATCCAGGTATTTTTCAGTCTTTTATTGCATGTCGAACTGCTCATCCAATCATGAGAACTTCTCTTGACCTTGCCTTTTACAACATTGTTAGCAAGAGAAATAACTTATTTAACACAGGAATTTTAAGTATAACAGGTCCTGGTGTTGTGGCGGTTGCTGTAAATTTATTCTTAGGTAAGAAAAATACGACAAGCAATATTAATAAAGGAAAATATAATAATATTGTTTTATTTCACGTAGACTCGAGTAATGAATATACATACGACCTAAAAGATAAGAAAATATTTAAGAATAAATTCAAGGGTTATTCAGGACAGAGTTACGGTATTATGGATACGTTTAAGAACGATCCAATGAAAAATGTTGGTAAATTTGCTATTATTGGTCTGCTTTTGTTGGTTATTCTGCTTTTGTTGTCTGTTTATTTTGCATATAAATCAAGGAAGCGTCTTACTGAATGTAAGGCAAAATTAATTGGGTTATAAAAATTTATACGTTGTCGTATAAATGTCAGATTTATGTTTGGAAGACCTAGATAAGATTTTGTTTGCACAGAAAGGACGAATTATACATCAAATCTGGTTTGGTCTTATTCCAACCAAAAGAGAAGCAAAAAAAGTCTATGAAAAAATGAAGATTTATCGGGATTCATGGAAGATTAAAAATCCGACATGGTTTCATATAGAATGGAACAAACCAATGTGCATTCAGTTTGTACATTTATTTTATCCAGAGCATACAGCTCTCTTTAAAAATTATAAATACGAGATCCAGAGATGTGATGCAATAAGATATTTGCTTTTGCATCGATATGGAGGTTGGTATGTAGATATGGATTATTTTTGTAATAGACCGCTTGACGAAGCACATGCATCTTTCCCTGGAGATATTTTTCTTGTCCAAACACCAAACGCCTTTATAAATGAAGAAAAGGATTATGTAAGTAATTCTCTTATGTATTCAACTCCGCAAAACGCTTTCTGGAAACAGATAATGGTAGAGCTAGAGAAAAATCAAAATCCATCATTGTTTATGAGTAAGCATTTAGTTGTAATGTTTACAACTGGTCCCGGAATCGTTAATAGAGTTTACTCTCGATACAAATACAAATACAAAGTCAAGAGCTTACCATATAAACTTTTCCAACCATTTACAGTAAATGATATGAAAACAACTAAGCTAGATCCTGATGTATTTGCTATGCATGCAGCAAAAAGTACTTGGGCAGGTAAAGATACTGAGTTTTTTAACATGATCATGAGAGAATGGAAAATACTTGCATTAATTTTATGTCTATTTTTGATACCGATTTTTTATTGGATTTTAAGACGTATAAAATGAATACAAAATGCGAAAAGTATGGATCGTAATGATATTGGTAATAATTTATCTATACTGTAGCCATTGGTCTCAAAAATATATGGAAAATAGAATTACACCTATAAAATATACACATGGAGTACCTAAAGTGATTTATAGAACACATAGAAGCCGTGACGTACCAATGTCGATGGCTGTCAATTGTCATGAGAAATGGTTGAATATGAACCCTGATTATTCGATGATATGGTTTACAGATATCGATTGCGATACTTTTATGAAGAAATTAAATCCTCGTATCACGTCTGCATACAATAAACTTAAACCAGGTGCATTTAAAGCAGATTTATGGAGGGCATGTATTTTATATGAGAAAGGTGGTGTATATGTAGATTCTTTTTGTACACCAGCCACTTCTTTGAACTTGATCTTATCTAATTGTTGGAATAAACATATTCCTGACCAATTTATTTCTGTAAAGGATGTAGACCATATAAATAATGATGGTAAAATGATTTCTGGAATTCACAACGGTTTTATAGTAGCTACAAAAAGACACCCTTTTTTGAAACAATATATAGATGATATTGTCAGTAACGTTGAAGCTAATTTTTATGGGGAGCACTTTCTTGATGTTACAGGACCTTTCTGTCTAATGCGTGCTATTAATAAGGTCAATGGCCGTTCCGTAAACTATAAATCACATCATGGATATAATCATTCTAAATTTCCCTATTTTCTGTTTGAATATAATCTTTTCCATCCATATCAGCGAGTCAGCAAAAATAGCATTCCCATTATGTATAAAAAATATAGCATAATTTCTTATTTACATGAGAAAATTTTACGGATGAGGAAAAATTATGCTATGATGTGGAAAAACAAAGATATTTATAGGCTAGATAATTCTTTCTGAATTATGATTATACGGATTACTATAATAGTATTGTTGATGATTATTTTGAGTATTATTCCTCTTAAAAAAAGTTTTGATGATAATATGCTAGCATATGGGCTGATATATACATATATATTCATCAAAATATTAGAAGGTCCTTTTTGTAGAACAACCAAAATGATCGTTATAGGGGTTTTTACACTAATAAAGTCTTTGCAAAAGCTAATTTTATCTACCCTACTTGTAATTTGCGTATTTTGTTTAAAGTCACACGATATTTATCGGTTTACAGCTAGATTTATGTATTCATGTTCTTTTGAAAATCAAAATCAGCCTACTATTTATATTGCTAATTATCCTTCCGATCTTTTGGAGTATTTGATACCAGGTTTATTCGCGTCGAAAACAGCACTTGTGATTAACAATGCTTCTATTTTTATTCCCATTTTTATGCCTGACAGAGCTATTGTTGTAGATATGGAAAATCCTGACAATTATTTAAAAATACTAGAAAATGTTAAGAACAAAATAAAAAATGGTTTCAACATATTTTCATATGTTGAGAAGAAATATTATAAGAGAAAACACAAGTATCATCTGACAAAATTTCGAACAGGAATGTTTCGCATAGCACATGAATTGGGTATACCCATAACACCTGTTGTTGCCACACATTTTGAACCAACATGCGGTATAGACTTTAATAAAAGCGAAATTAAAGTATTAGAACCGTTTTTGGTACCAAAAAATATCAAAGAATGTACAGATAGTTGTTATATAAAAATGTCACGTATTTTAACTATGTATAAGTATCGTTCATAATTTTGTTGCTATTCCTGCAAGTGTTGTTGCCTCAAAATCAAGGGGTCGACCAATATGTGTGGTTGACCAACGGTATGGGTAATCTAGCACTGTAAAGATTATTACTGTGACTAGGATCAATTCTGGTACAAATATTTTTCTCCGAAAATAGTATACAATTATGAATGCTGTGAATAGAGACACTACAAATAATTTATTCCATCTCACAAAACCATACTTGTAGATAACAAGATTTCGTAGTCTGTCGATGATTTTATCTTTTGTATCGTACATTTTCGAGAGTTTCCACGGACTTGGTACATCGCCTGTAAACATGTTAATATCACCTTCTTTTGTGTATTTGTAAAGTGTAATTCCCAGTAGTAATACAAGTATAGCGAAAATGATTATTTCAGTTGAAGTCATATTGGAAAAATATGACTTTGTTTTTAACTTAGTTACTGGTGAGAATTACACTACAAAATAATCCGTTATTTCTTAATTCCTCTTGAAACCAAAATGACCAGAAGTATAAACAGACTAATAACACCATAGTAGAAATAACAAGATTTTGGCATTATAACGACCCAGCTTCCATCTTGGATTGTGCTTGGGGTTCTTCTATCTTGATAAGATATTTCATGTATTGTCAACCAAATTTTTTTCATTAATGCCATGTGTGCAATGTACCAATCTGTCTGTATATCGATCGGAAAACATTCTTTTGCCAAATTTTCACATGCACCTTTACTCGCGATATAAAAATGGGTGCCAATAAAATAATTTTTGTAGTTTTCATAAGGTTTTTTCTTCGCAGAAACAAAAATTCCGTTTGGTCTTTGGATAGCTTTCATAATTTTTTGGAGAGTTTTTTGATCAATGTTTGCCTTTAAACGATTATCCTCTTCAGCAACAATAATAAAATCCATTTTTTTATCGATACACAATCGCCATAGTGTGTAATGACTCATCGTACATCCAATTGCCCCCAAACTTGATATACCACTATGTTGCCGTCTTCCAGCCACTAAATCATCATATGTACGAATCGTAATTTTACCTTGGTTTTTTAATTCTTCAGGAATTAATTTCCGTCCATTTATAGCTGTAAAATGGTGTATATTATGGAACCCATATTTTCTGTAATGGTTTTCGATGTTTTTCCGCCTGTCAAAACTAATATAGTACAAAGGAATTGTGAAAATATTGACAGCCATTTAGCCTTATTTTATGTGGTTTTATATAGAAATTGAAATAATAAAAAGTTGTTGGGACAGAAAAAATGTTCATCTTTAATCATGTATGTTGGGACAGAAAAATGTATAGCACAGAATTGATTTATGATGGTATCTTCCAAACGTGGGAACATGCACTAACAGCTTGTTTGACCTTAATCATGAACGATGAAATTGATCCTGGAGAAATTCCAAACGTAGATGATCCACAAAGAGAAGAGTTTAACGGAGAGGTGCCTGAAACTGAAGATGCTTTCAAAGCCTTCGTTTCGAAGTATGGAAATGTACATATCCAAAAATTCCACAAAAGATACATGCTTGAAGCATGGGTTGGGAATCGTTTGTTTTGTGTTCGATATAACAGTACTTTGGAAAAAATGAAGGACGACATGCGAACTGAAATAGAAGAAGAACGGGAAAAATTTTTTTGAGAAAGACTAGTATGATTTCAAGAAATTGAAAAAAGTCTATATAAAACTGTAAAAAATAAAATGAAACTCTGTTTCTTTTTATGTGGGGTGATATGCGGAATGTATACTGCAGGAACATTTTTTTACTACTTTTTAATGCCAGAAAACAAAACAGTTGTACATTTTCACAAGAAAACTATATATATAAAACCTAAACAACCCATGCAAGTTTCCAGGGCTCATAACACCTTGAACACCTGGCCTGGTGTTTATCTGACTTTGCAGAATACACTTCCATCCGATTCTTCATAACAATTGGGATCAGTTCTCCAGCCCCAATCCCATCTTCTTCGAGGATACCATCCTCGTCTCCAACCTCTTCCCCAACCTCTACCCCATCCTCTGTATGGTTCTTGTTTTTTGTGAAGGAAAAGTAGTAAAAGTAGGATGATTGTAACTACAATAAGAGAGCAAACAATAACACTTGATTGTACCATTTATTAGCAAAAATATAAATTGATTTTAAAAGAGATGTTCTATTTCCGAAATAGAACATGCAAAAAGGTGACTTTTTCTCGTATTCTTGGTGCATTGATGAAAAAGAAATTAATCGTACAATTATCCGTGTTTATGGCTTGAACGAAAAGAATGAAAATGTATGTGTTATTATCGAAAATTTTACACCATACATATACATCCAATTGCCAGAAAACGTAGACTGGGATACTGGAAAAGCAATGGTTGTATCTTCAAAAATCGATACGCTACTTGGTGATAAGAAGCCGATTGTTAAACAGCTTATGTTTAAGAGAAGACTTTACTATGCAAATTTTGACAAAGAAGGTACACGTAAAGTTTATCCTTATTTGTTTATGTCGTTTGCACATACAGAAGACATAAAGGAACTTTCTTATAAAATCCGAAGACCAATGATGTTTCCTGGCATAGGTACTTTTATACTGAAAATCCATGAATCTAACGCAAATCCTATTTTACAACTCACAAGCTTAAGAAAACTCCCAACAGCAGGCTGGATTACATTTTTAGGCAAAAAAGTTGAGAAAGACGATAAAATTACATATTGTCAGCATGAATACATCGTAAAGTGGAAAAACCTCGAAGAAAAGCAATGCAATATACTTGCACGACCACTTATTATGGGTTTTGATATCGAAGTTAACTCATCCATTACATCTTCAATGCCAAAGGCTGTAAGACTCGACGATAAAGTGTTTCAAATTTCTTGTGTTTTTTCTCGACAAGGTGCAAAACCTGATAAGTATGAAAAATATTTATTGTCTCTTGGAAGCCCTGCAAAAATCGAAGGTGTAAAAACTCTAAAATTCCAAACAGAATCAGATTTACTCGTTGGCTTTACAGAACTCATTCGAGAGAAACAACCCAACATTATCATCGGTTATAACATTTTTGGGTTCGATATTCCTTACATGATTGAAAGAGCACAGATTGCGATGTGTATGTATGATTTTGATAAACAAGGAATGAATATATATGGACATGCAAAACATCGGATGATTGAGTGGTCATCTTCTGCTTATAAGAACCAAAAATTTGAATACCTTGATGCAGAAGGTAGGATTTTTGTTGATTTGTTGCCTCTTGTTAAAAGAGATATTAAACTGAATAATTATCAATTGAAAACAATTGCAACACATGTTCTTAAGGATATTACAAAAGATCCACTCGACGCCAAAGGAATTTTCAAATGTTATCGTATTGGTATGAAAGGAGGTTCAGCAGGAGCAAAAGCTCTTTCAATCGTTGGAACTTACTGCGTAAAAGATTCAGAACTTGTCGTAAGACTTTTTGAAACATTAACAACATGGGCAGCGCTTTGTGAAATGTCAAAAGTAACAAATGTACCGATTTTTGCTCTCTACACTCAGGGACAACAACTCAAAGTCTTTTCACAAGTGTACAAAAAGTGCACACATGAAAATACAGTGGTAGAAAGAGATGGTTATTTAACAAAAGATAATGATCATTATGTTGGTGCAACAGTGTTTCCTCCTATTCCAGGAGTATATGACAAAGTGGTTCCTTTTGATTTTAACTCTCTTTATCCGACAACAATTATTGCATATAACATCTGTTGGTCAACACTTGTAACAGATGATACAGTTCCAGATCATTTATGTCATGTAATGGAATGGTATGATCATATTGGTTGTACTCATGACCCAAAAGAGATTCGAAAAGCAGAATTGATAGCTATTATCAAACAAAAAGATATCGAATTGAAAGAATTACGTCGTAAACGTGATTTGAAGAGTAATAAAAACCAGAAAGAAGAATTCAAGGATTTGATCGCTGAACACATCAAAGCAGTAAAACCCTTTCGAGATGAAAGATCACAAATCAATAAAAGCAAGGCAAAACATATAGTCTGTGCACATCGTAAATACCGATGGATTAAAAAACCTCTCGGAGTATTACCAGAAATTCTCACACATCTTTTGGATACACGAAAAGCAACAAAGAATGAAATGGTAAAGGTAAAAGAACAAATGACTGCATTAAAAGGGTGTGAAAATAGTGATAAGTATAATGATATTGCAATTTATTATGATGTACTTGATCAACGACAACTTGCTCTCAAATTGTCTGCCAATTCTGGTTATGGATGTATGGGTGTGAGAAAAGGTTATCTTCCTTTTATGCCCGGAGCAATGTGTACCACTTATATGGGACGTGTTTCAATTGAAAAAGCGGCAGATAGTATTCAAAAGGATCATGGAGGCGTATTAGTTTATGGTGATACAGATTCTAATTATGTCTCATTTCCAGGTCTTGATAAGGCACATGAGTGTTTTGATTATGCAATAAAAGTTGCAGTAGAGGTAAGTAAGTTATTTCCCAAACCGATTAAGCTTGCATATGAAGAAAAAGTATATTGGCGTTTTTTTATTCTTACTAAGAAGCGTTATATGTCTCTCGAGTGTGAAAGAGATGGTGTTTTGAAGAAACAGATTTCGAAAAAAGGGGTGCTACTCCAGAGAAGAGATAATTGCGAGTTTGTGCGTAAAGTTTATGGTGATGTTGTTATGAAAATCTTCAATAAAGCACCATATGAAGAAATTGTGAATTATATTCTTGATGAGTTTAACAAATTATGTAGTGGATTCTATTCAGCATCAGATTTTGTTGTAACTAAATCAGTTGGTGATATTGGAGATCTTGTTCCTGTGCCTTCAACAAACAAGAAAGGTCAACCTTGTTATAAAGTAGGCGATTACACAGTAAAATTACTTCCAAAAGAAGAGAAAAAAAGAGAGGCTCAGTTCAAACTCAAAAATTGTAACTCTGAAAGAGAATATTACCTTCATTCTCTTCCAGCGCAAGCACAATTGGCAGAAAAAATGCGTGAACGTGGTCAACTAGTTGCAGCAGGATCGCGCATCGAATATGTGATTACAACCACAGGTGGACATACCGCAAAACAATATGTAAAGGTAGAATCCATCGAGTACTTTAAAAAACATAGTCATGCGATTGAAATCGATTATCTCTATTATTTGAAACAGCTAACCAATCCTCTTGACCAGATTTTAGATATTATCTTTAAAACAAGTACAAAGCATCAGCAAAACTTTGTGCTTAATCAGTACAGATACAGGTCACGAATACGCTGTACACTATTACAAGAAATTAAAAGTATATTTGCACCTCGAATCGTTGAGGATGTTTTCGAAGTGGAATGATAAACATGATTAACATAGAATTTGAAGGTACTCTGAATTTACGCTAAACTCTGTAAAAGATGAGGATAAAATCATGTTTTTGCAAAGAGATAGGAACCGATCTTTCAAACTGGATTGATAAATAGTAATGATTAGTTTTTCCATGGTATTCACATCTGGTAACACATTTGGATATCCGCAACAAGTCCAGGATGATTGACTATCAATTATCATGTCTGAAAGGGAAAATTTAGATTGATCACAATCAAGTTCGTATAGCACACTTGCAACTAATCGTAAACGTGATTCACGAATGGTTTGAGACTGATTTTTATTCAGAAAAACGTAATTAATGGTCGCAACATCATTTAGAAGAGTAATATCTACGTTAAAAACAATACAAGTTTTTTGAATTGTTTTCCCGTTAAATACAGTACCGCAACATAATCCATTTGCTTGACAAGGAAATAAAGTTCCTTGAATGACAGGTACTAATACTTTCGTATTTGTTACAAGAACACCATCACGATCATGTTGTGGTATTTGAAGATTCATAAGTTTAAATCCAGACATTTCAAGACCGAGATTTAAGACGTTAACCTTTTCCGCTTGTTGTGTTAGTACCTGTGTTAAAATCATTCCAAGTGTTACACCAGGAGGACACATGTCAGGGAAGAAATCGCGACATATATCATCCAAGGAAAAAGAGAACACAGATGTACATGGTACTGGTGAATATCCTTCAATACTTAGTTTACGATAAAGTAGAGAAAGTATGGTTATTACAACCAAAAGAAAAGCTAACAGAACTTTTTTCAACATTTATTAAACAAATTATAGTTTCTTTCTCCTTTTTTCCAGGACGAAATGTTCGAGTTCATGGATTATATCAACAACTGTATCTACTTTCTTGACACGAATAACATCTGCATAACTAAAGTGCTTATTGATGATTTTATCTGTTGTTTCTTTGTCAAGTTCAGGTTCTGCTTCAATCCAACCAATAATCCGACACAGATCATATAAGTCATAACCTGAGGGTTTTTGTTTTTTGACTTTGAAATAAGCGGTGATAATTCGGCTAGGATCTTCTCGAGTCGACATTTATTTTTCTGAAAAAACCTAATCCAAATTCATTTCTGTAAAAATAATTTTTCTGTATAATAAAATATGTCTGGTGCTTTATCTCTAGAAAAGTCTGTACGTACCTGCCAAGTTAATGTCGGTGAAGCGAACCGCATTCAATCCGATCGTTTCGAAAATCCTATGAACATGGTTTGTATTCCATGGAACGGCTTAAACAACAAGGGACAAGTTGTATCACCCGATTCATTCTACACTAAAACACCTGGTTGTAATAGTGCTGAAGACCGTGTTATGGTTGAAAATGCTCAACGACCCAACTACATGAGCTATGTTACTCTTGGTGCTCAAGGTATTAAGGGTAATATCTATGGAAACATGGAAGCAAAGGTTAACGCTGTTGGTCGTGACCGTTTCGACATGAGTCGTAACAGAATCACGGGTAATTTCGGTTCTCAGTTTGGTTCGAATGTTGCTTTCCGTGGATGTACTGTTGGACAAGATGGTACAACTGCTTATGAACGAGCAATGCAACAAATGAATACCCAATTACGTAACCAAAACTATCTCCAATCTGGCTACATGGCTCGTGATGATCGTGTGTCCGCTGGTGGCTATTAAATCTTTTAGGTTCTTATTCTAAGTTTAGAATAAGAAATTATAATGAATCACCTTAGTTATCCGCAGTACCAGCATTGAGTGTGAGAATCGTAATGCTCATCTGAGAATTGAGAGTAATCTTATTTGCACCTGCGGCAGTTGCAACAGTTTGAACTGCAAGATAATTGTTGTCACCAGGTAAAGTAGCAGGAGCTGTAGCAGCAGGAACAGCTTCAGCAAAACTAGCCGCTGTAAGCGCGTCAAATGTAGTTGTTGGAGATGTGAATTGAGCCCCAGGTGTAATGGTAGTACCAGAATAAGTAGCAGTGCAAGGATGAAGATTTGCACCTGCAGCAGTAGTAACTTCCGAGGCAGCTTGAATTACAGCATACACACATACTTCATTATCACCAAGACGAATTGGGTTTCCATTATTGTCATAAATTAACTCACATGCACCTGCGCCTAACGCACCTGAAGTAAAAGACGCGACAGCAGTTGTATTCGGTGTGAAATACCCACGAACTGCACGCAAAACCTGGAGATCAAGTACTTTTGAGAGAGGCCCACCTGCAAGAGTACTTGGTTGGATAGAAACATTATATTGTCGGGAAAATCCCGAGTTAATTCTAGCATTTTGATCAAGATTAACAGACATTTATTAGCTGACAAGAAAAAAAAATTCTTCTCTTTTTCAATTCTACAAACAAAAATAGTAATTTTATCACTTAAATAAATAAAATTATGAACAAAAGTATGGATCCGAATACCATTCTTGTCTCTTTTTTACGCGAGACAGCAGATAGCTTAGAAAACAGGACCTTATCGAACCCTCAACTACAACGTTTAAGCGAATTTTATATGTCCTATTTATTCGCACAAGAAATCGAAAATGATAAGAAACAAACAAAAAGATTATCCCGGAAAAGACGAGATATGACAAACCAAGATTTTATGAAGTTTATCTCTCTTGGTTACTACGTTTATAATCATATTATTGATGATGAACCTTTACAAGTTGAAACTTTTGAATAAAAATTGATTTTCTCTTAAGGGATTGCCTTAAAAGAAAATGTCTCGTCTTCTCATTCTCGACAACCTTTCTGATAAACATCTGGAAAAACTTTCCAAAGACCTGCAAGTAACTCGCGAACCTTCTAAATACGCTTTTAACGCAATACAATCTACTATAACTCTATACGATGTTGATGGGAACAATATTTATATACCATTTGCTTATGATATGAAAGCTCCTCGTCCAGAACGTGCACAATTTCCAGTACAGGAAATCCATTTTCATGGTCATCTTCGTGAAGAACAAAAAAAAGTAAAAACAGAAGCTATTGCAAAACTAAACAGTAATGGATCTGTAATTATCGCTTCTTTTCCTGGTTTTGGAAAATGTCTACAAAAAAATACACCAATCCTAATGTATGATGGCACCATAAAAATGGTACAGAATATCATCCCTGGAAACCAGATAATGGGTGATGATTCAACACCAAGAAACGTTTTGAGCATCTGTACAGGTCATGAACAGATGTATAAAGTTCTCTCAAAATCAGGAGATAGTTTTGGTGCAAATGAATCGCATATACTTTCTTTAAAAATGCCAAATCACAAAAACATTGTTGAGAATACTTTTACCATTACTTTTCTGAAGAGAGATCCTCTTAGGATCTGTACAAAACAATTTGAAAGCATTCACACTGCAGAGAAATTTTGCGAATCAATTGATAATAATTCAATTGTTGATATTAGTATTCGAGAATATATGTTACTTGATGCAGAGGTCAAAAAAGCCTTAAAATTGTATAAAGTACCAGTCGTATTTCCGTATAAAAAAACTATTATTGATCCTTACATTTTTGGTTTATGGATTGCTAAAGATGAAAAGGTGAATTCCATTCCGCATGAGTTTTTGTGTAATACGCGTGAAAAACAGCTCAAAGTTCTTGCTGGTATAATAGATGCGTCTGGATATTACCAGAATAATTTTTATAGAATCACACCAAAAAATACATATATTATTAATGATATTCTTTTCCTATGTCGTTCCCTTGGATTTTATTCAAGACTTGAACAAGAAAATGAACTTATGTACATCTATGGTTATGGTTGTAATATCCCTGTTTGTCATATTAGCAATGAGAAGGATCCGCAGAAGTATACAAATTACGAACAAACTATGCTTGTTTCTGATTTTGAACTAGTACCTATTCAAGATGATAACACGTATTATGGTTTTACCATTGATGGGAACCATCGATTTGTTCTTGGTGATTTTACAGTAACACATAATACTGCAATGGGAATTTACATTGCATCAAAAATTAGCATGAAGACACTTATTCTTTGTCATCGTGTAGTGCTTATTAAGCAATGGGAAGAGTCAATTCGTAAGTTTTGTCCAACTGCAACTATACAAACCTTAACTCCAAAATCTAAGATGCAGGATGTTGATTTTTATATTATAAACGCTGCAAATGTATCAAAGCATCCAAGATCCTTTTATAAGGAAATAGGGTTTACGATTGTAGATGAATGTCTACCTGGAAACACACTTGTTTTACTCGATGATAAAAAGATGAGAAGAATTGGAGATATTCATAATCAGATTCAGAATGGAAAAATGGTTTTTGTATTGTCCTACAACGAACTCACAAAGATATTCGAACGGAAAAAAGTTACATTTTCTTGGAAAAGACCTATTGAAGGAAAAACTTTGTTGACAATCGTTTTATCAAGAAAAAAGCGTGACATAACATGCACAAGTAACCATAAAATTCTTACCTTTTCTGGATATAAACCTGCAAGGGATATCGTACCTGGTGAGCTGATTCTTTCTTATACAGGCAATGAAGGTAAGAACCATGAATATCTCGAGGTTCAATCAGTTGATATGGTAAATCTTCAAGATGAAAAATATGTGTATGATTTGGAGGTGCAAGATAATCATAATTTTATTTTAGGTAATGAATACCAAAAGGGAGGACCAGTAGTTCATAACTGTCATTTGATTATGGCAGAAAAACTTTCAAACTGTATGCGTTCGATATTACCTCGATATTTGCTTGGTTTATCTGCAACGCCATATCGCACAGATGGATTAAATGTACTCATGGATATGTATTTTGGCAAGCATAAAATCGAAAGAAAATTATTTCGTGCTCATACTGTATATCGCGTTAACACAGGTTTTAAGCCTGATGTAAAGTTAAATCGTATGGGAAAAGTTGATTGGGGGTCAGTAATTGATTCTACATGCTCAAATAAAGAAAGGAATGAACTTATTGTACATATTATTCATCATTTCAAAAATCGTGTGTTTCTTGTTTTGTGTAAACGGATAGAACAGGCAAATTATTTGGTAACTCGGCTTGAAGAAAAGGGGGAAGATGTTACAAGTCTGATAGGAAAAAATCAAGAATATGAACAAAAAAGTCGTATTCTCGTTGGAACTACTGGTAAAGTGGGTGTTGGATTTGATCATCCTAGATTAAATACGCTTTTACTTGCTTCTGATGTTGAACAATACTTTATACAATATCTTGGACGTGTTTTTCGAACAGAAGATGTTGAACCGATTATTTTTGATTTGGTTGATGATTATGGATTACTTCAAAAACATTTTCGAACGAGAAGTTCTGTTTATGTTGAACATGGAGGTGTCGTAAAAGATTTTAGACGTGATTACCCAAATTTCGGAAAATGATTTTTTTATTGATTTTTTGGGGAAAAAGAGACATGGCATGCATGCAAGTAATTGGTATGTTCGATATTCCAGACGATACAATACTATATGTTTTTTCATTTCTTCTAGAAACAAAAGATACTTTGTCACTCGTACGTACGTGCCGTAAAGGTGTGAATTTTGGGAACTTTTATGGCTTTCTAAAAAGTATTTCTTTTGTGAAGTATCCTAAATATATTCGTACATTTTTGAAACACATAAATACAATTGATAGGGTTGTAATCTATGATCAGCAAAACCCACATCTTTGGTTGTTACGTTTTCCTCGTTCGATTATTTGTAAGAATTGTACACTGACAGAAAAATTTCTACCTGTTAATTGCAATTCAGAACAAGTAAAAGAATTAGTGTTTCAGAATGATTTTCTCGATGACCGTACTGTTTTTAAGACGAATTGGGCTTTGTATCCAAATTTGGAAAAAGTTGTGATGAAATTGTGGAGTGTGGATACAGAAGGACTTGAAAATCTTCCAAAACTTACAACAGTGTATATTGAGATGCATGATGGTATTTTTACATGGGTAAATTATTTGGAAAAAACATCTTTTCGAAATATGGGGGAAAATGCGACGATTAGTCAGATATCGTTTAATAAGCAACTTGAAAAACTTCGAATTTAATTTTTTCCATACAATAAATGTGTAATGTAGGTTCAGAAATGCCATATATGGAAAATTTTCGCTTAGTTAGAGACAGTCCGACAGGACCAACAGCTCCAGATACAAGCGTTTGTGCAAATCAAGAAGTTTTTAACGATGCTGTATATCACGCAGTTAGACACAATCGTCGTGAGGAAATGAAAAAAGCACGACCGTGGATGTATGTTTATACAGTACTTTGGATGGTGTTTTTTATCTGGGCTATTGTTCTTGCCATGCAGGTAGCACCAGCTGGACATGAACGTGTTGAGCATCTTGTATTTGCAATGGTGTTTAGTCCTGTATATGTTCTTGCTTACTATGTTGGTGCGATTGGGAATAATACAGCAAAGGCAGGCTTTAGTATGTGTGGAAATTCTTATAAGATTGCTTAGAAAAAATATATTTCTTATTATAAATGTCAAATTATCATTACTATGAAGGTAATTCTGTAGGATGTTATGCAGGCAAGTGGAGTTCTGACTATGCGACAGATTATGGTCAAAAAACAAATGATCAATGCCTACCATATTGCATGGATCGATTTGAAAATGAAAGATCGAATCGTGATCAGATGGATTATCAGTTCTATGTTTTACATGAAAAGCCTCATCCTCGCCCTGAACAAGCTAAGAGTTATTGGCCTAGATGTACTTTACCTGGACAAGCAGAAAATTATCGGAGAAATTAATTATTTATGATAAATAAATAATGAACCAAGTTGTAGTATTATTATTTGCTGCTATTTTAGCTGTTCTAATCGTTTCAATGTTACCAAAACGTAAGAACAATGAGGATTATCAAGATGTTAAAAAGTGTATCTGTTCACAACTCCAGGCTGGACGTGATAAAGTATGTCAGTATAAAGATGCTGTGACAAGAGCGTATGATCAAGAACAGTTGACTGAGTTTACTGATTTTCCGAGTAAAGGATGGTCGACTGTTAGTCCTGGAGATATACAGTTTCCAGAATCACAAGGATGTCAAAATGATGGGAAAACTTTTAATGGGTGGAGATTTTTTGATTTTGATATGTTAGCGTAAAATTTTTCCTATAATAAATGAGTTTTTGTCCAGTTCACCCAAACCACTCCCAAAAACGAGAAAACTATTATTATAATCGGAATGAACCAAAAAATGAGCAAGAATACAGACTTGATCCTATAAAATCAAAAGAATGGTACTCATACAAGAAAAATGAGGCTAAAAACCAAGAATTTTACAATTATGGCTATTCATACGCAAACTATAAGAAAAAAGCTGACAACACGCAAGAAAACTTTTCTGGTGTATTCTAGTCTTTTGTTGTTGTATAATATGGGCATATACCATCAAGTCGTTCAAGGTCATTTTCATATGCTGATAAACGAATTTGTGCTAAAGCCAGATCTGATTCGCCACAAATACGATCAAGATAATAATCTACTTTTTCACGATAAATATCTGTTGTATCATTACGTTTGTGTAATCTGTCATTCTTTCCATTACGCCATTCAGTTACAAAAACGTTTACAGGTATAGTAACAACAGTATCACTTTTTCCAAGAGTCCAAGCAACTGTCTTTGGTTTAAACAAATTGTAAAAATAATCCATTTTTACAATAACACCCTCTTTCTTTAAGTGTAGTATGGACATATGTTTTTCAACGCACTTGTATGATTGTTACAGGCAGCCAAACGAATTTCTGCTAAAGCTAAATATTGGTCATAAGAATTATAAATCGAATACCAACGAACGTATTTATCGTAGTTTTCGACAGCAGATTGCTTACTTCCAAATCTTTTATCATCTACTCCTTCACGCCAAGAATCCAAAAATAATTTTACAGGTACATTAACAACAATATCACTTTTTCCAAGAGTCCAAGCAACTGTCTTCGGTTTAAACATATTGTAAAAATAATCCATTTTTACAATAACACCCATTTTTTTAGATTATTGTTTGTATAATCTGTTATATTCAGCATCGAGAGCTGGAATATGAATATCCTCAACCATATACTTGATAAAATTATCATCACCTGATTGTTTATCCGTAGAAAGACCAGCTTTTTGTCGTGCATCCATATATTTCTTGAAATAAGTTTCCTTGAGTTCTGGATTCTTAGTATCAAGTTCTTCGAGTTCATAACGAGTTTTTGCTATCAATCCAGCCATTTGAACCATCTTCTTTTCAGTTTCAGCATAGGTCCAGACAAGCTGTGCTTTCTTAACACGAAGAGTGGTATAATGATCATCTAGATCTTCTTTCGTCTTAGCTACATCTTCAAGCAATTCCTTTTCACGACTTTTAACTTCTTCGATTTCTTGTTGTTCTTTCTCTCTCTTCTTTTTTACATCATTTTTGATAGAATCTGCTGTTTGTTGATTCAAGTCTACCTGATTGATTTCCTTCGAATATTCAGAGGTCGTTGTTAACGGAAAAGGTCTTCCTACAAAAGTATGATAGATTTGATGGTATGAATCTGCTGTACGAATCAAAAATTCTGCACGTTCATTTGCTTCATTTTCTGAAGCAAAATTTCCACGTAGTTTTGCAAAACCATACACACCTTGTTCATTCGCTTTTGCTCCCTTTGCTGGTACAAACGAAATTAAACCGATTCTTTGTAATTCAAGAGGAGGATCAGCATACTTACGCTCAACATGAGGAAACTTCTCTACAAAAGTAGTTACATTTAATTCTGCCATCGCTTGGTTTGTTTGATCATCTGTCAAAACAGGAACAGAATGGTCTAGCTTGAAGCGTTGATTAGTGTCACGATCGGTGGGAGCAGTAAGAGTGTTTTCTTTTCTCCATTCTTTATGTTCGAAGCTCATTTTAATGAATACTAAAAGTCTTTATATAGTTTATTCAAATGTGCATTGGGAAATTATATGTAGTTTGATTTCACATTCTGTATAATCAACCGGAATAAACATGAGATAATGGCGACTTTCAAGTACAAAATGTACACATGGATTTTTATTGTCGATGTATTCTCGTATCTTATACTTGGTATCTGGAAAACGATTGATAAAGGTTTTGGAGAGATATTTCTTTGCATAGGACCGAGCAGTCATCAAAGACTTTGTATAAAATGCTGGTTCTCCTTCAATACACACAACACAAATTTTTGTGTCTGGAATATCTTGATAAACTTGATCTTGGTCAGAATCGGCTTCAGAGTCTTGGTCAGAATCGGCTTCAGAATTTTGTTCAGTATCTTTTTCACAATAAGACATAGTGGGATATCGTTCTGGTTGGGTCTGATCTATGTTTTTCGCATCTTCATGAGAGATAATTTCAGGTTCGGAATGGATTGAGTCTTGGTTAGACATTTATTGTGGGGAGTAAAGTTTTAAATTCCATTTGAAAATGCTGTTTAGGATTTTTTCAAAATGATATTTAAATTATATGTTTGTATAATAAGCAAAATGGATCCGACGATTAAGAAAATACTTAAAACAACCCATGTTGATGGAATATTCCATACACACGTTTCTTTAATTCAACCCCGTGGTAAATTTCAGTTTAACAGACAAAAACTTGAAGAATTCTGGAACGCGTACTGCGATTTCATATATTCAAATGAAGATCCTGTAGTTGGTATCGCTGAAAAACCACAGCAATACGTTCCTGTTTTAGCCGATATTGATATTCGCATTCGAGATGATGACAATAAAATCATATCAGATACTTTGTATACAGAACAACAACTAAAAACCGTCGTAGAAATTTATCAATCAACTCTTCGTCAAATTATAGAAGGTTGTACAGAACAAGATCTTAACTGCGTTGTTTTGGAAAAGAGCATGTCCCAAGAAACCAAAAATGACGTTTCATATCTTAAACATGGATTTCATTTGCATTTTCCTATCTTTATTGATAAAGTAGACCAAGAAATGCATGTAATTCCTCGTGTACAAGAAGCTTGCAAAGAACAAAAAGTATTTGCAAGTCTTGGCATTGAAGATTCTGGTTCTGTTATCGACAAATCTTGTTGTAAAGTTCCATGGCTTCTTTATGGCTCAAGAAAAAGTGAAGAAAAGCAACCATATCTTGTAACTAAAATTTATAATTCTGAACTCAATGAAATTTCGATTGAAGATGCCTTTAAAAATTACCAAATTTTTGACTATCGTGAACAACTCATTCCTATTCGAAAAAATATCATACAGTATCTACCTCGTATCCTATCGATTATTCCATATGGAAGACCTGCAAAACAACTCAAACATGGATTGATCTCTCCCCTCAAAGAGAAGATCAAGAAAGAAAGAAAAACAAGTGCAGTTCAAAAGAAATTTACTGTTGAAGAAGGTATTGCAATGGCAAGAAAACTTCTTCCAATGCTTGCTGATTTTCGTGCCATTGATAGAAATGAGTGGATGGCAATTGGATGGATTTTGTATAATATTAGTGAAGGAAGTCCTGAAGGTATGGATCTTTGGTGTGAATTTTCTGCACGATGTGAAGATAAATACGATGAAAATATCTGTGTTTACCAATGGGAAAGAATGACTAAAAAAGATTTAGGAATGGGAACTCTACGTCACTATGCAAGTATCGATAATCCCACAGAATACAAGAAATTCAAACATGAACAATCTGGAAAACATATTCTAGCATCTCTTGACGGTTCACATAATGATGTTGCTAAAACTTTGTATGAAGAATATGGTGATGAATTTGTCTGTGCAAGTATTACAAATAAAATATGGTTCCAATTTGTTAATCATCGGTGGGAACAGATTGAAGAAGGTATTTTCCTAAGAGCAAAGATTTCAGGTAATATTGTCCAAAGATACATTGATTTTGCAAAATCTATTTATGACGAGATTAAGGATTGTGATAAAGCAAAGGATGCAATGTGTCAAGCTCGTGTAAAACAAGTTAACAAGATGATTAACAACTTGAAAAACGCTAATTACAAAAATAATGTAATGAAGGAAGCACAGGAAGAATTTTATGATCCACGTTTCCGTGAAAAGCTTGATGCAAATCCATATCTTATCGCTTTTAAGAATGGTATCTACGATCTAAGTCTTAACATATTTCGACCTGGAAGACCTGAAGATTTTATTTCTAAAAGCATGCCAATTAATTACGTTCTTTATAGTGAAGATGATGAAAAAGTAAGAGATGTACATACGTTTCTTGAACAGGTTTTTCCTGATAAATCTCTGAGGAAATATTTTCTTGATGTATCATCAGATATTTTTGTTGGAGGCAATCATGAAAAAATCGTTGTTTTTTGGACTGGTGAAGGTGATAACGGAAAATCAGTCACGCAACTCTTTTTTGAACAAATGCTTGGAAAACTTGCTATCAAACTAAATACAAATGTTATCACTGGAAAGAAACCAAATGCAGGTTCAGCATTTGCGGATCTAGTCCGAGCTGGAGGTGGTGTTCGTTGGGCTGTTCTTGAAGAACCCGATTCTGATGAAATGATTAATTCAGGTATTTTTAAGCATCTTTCAGGTAATGATAGTTTTTATGCTCGTGATCTTTTCGAAAGAGGTAAAGATGGACGAGAAATTACTCCAATGTTCAAGTTGATCTTTATTTGTAATAAATGGCCAAGAATTAAGGCTGCAGATAAAGCTGTCTGGAATCGTGTTCGTGTGTTGCCTTTTGAAGCCACCTTCTGTCGACCAGATAACCCTGCACCCGAAACTTATGAGGAACAACTTAAACAAAAACGATTTCCAATGGACAAACAATTCAACAAAAAGATTCCCGGACTTGTTGAAGCATTTGCATGGATCCTACTCGAACATCGAAAGAAATTGGCACTAAGTGGACGAGTTGAACCTGACAAAGTACGCGCTGCCACAGAAATCTATCGTAAACAAAACGATATTTACCGCCAGTTTACAGAAGAATGTGTCATCGAAGATCCATCCAAGAGTTTGGCATTATCAGAACTTTACAATCTATTCAAAGAATGGTTCAAAGACAGCTTGCCTGGACATACTGTACCTGTTAAAAATGAGGTTGAAGAATACTTTATTAAGCTTTGGGGTACATCAGAATCAGGAAAGAAATGGAAAGGTTACCGTGTACGTACACTTCAAGATAGTTTGAAACAAGGAGAAGCGTATGTATTTTCTGCAGATGATATGCAAAATGTAACAAAACCGATAAATGAAGGATTGCCTCCTATTTAAGATTTTTGCAAGAATTTTTCTCTTATAATAAAATGATCCTTTACGTTCTTTGTATAATTGCATTAGTACTTCAATTACAAGCTGTTTTGTACAATGGCTGGACAGAAATTACTGACAAAAATAACAAAGAAAATACATCGAGATTTGGTTTATGGCAAATGTGTGTAAAAGCAGAGGGACAAGACGAAACATGTATAAAATTAAGTGATGAAATGGCAAATCTTCCAAAGAAGGAACTTAACGTTGTACGTTCATGCACAATTATTTCTGTATTCTTATTAGCATCTGCTTTATTATGTGCTTATGTATGTCCCCAACATAAATTAGTACAACAAGTTTGTTTGATAATGTCTGCCCTTCTTGGTGTTGTTGCTTTGGTAGTCTGGAACGACAAGTTTGTTGATAAAAATACCAAAGAATGGAAAGAAAATCTAGGTATTTGTGCATACTTTACGATGTTATCGGTTTTGGCAGCTTTGGCTGGAGCGTATTTTTCACACGAGCAAGTATAAATAAATTCTGATAAAATTTTTATCAGAAATTGAAAAAAAATGAGAAAAAAATCGAAGAATCAAAATGGATGAGATTCACGACATTTCTCGAATAGAATTTGGTATTCTTTCTGCAGATGAAATACGTAGCATGGGAGTATGTAAAATTGACAATCCAAAAATGTCTGGCCCTGGTACTGTTTATGATGAAAGAATGGGTTACGTACCTGATAATGTACCTGAAAGCAAAGCTTGTATTACTTGTAATCTACGAAAAGAATGTTGGGGTCATTTTGGTTATATTGAACTTGTCGAACCTATCATGCATCCAATGTACTACAAAACAATCACCACATTTATGAAGTGTTTTTGTAAAAAATGCTATCGTCTTCTAATAACAGCAGAACAAATGGAAATCGCAGGCCTTTTGAAAGCTAAGGGAGATAGACGGTTTCTACGTCTTCTTGAAAAGCTTGAAAAGACAAATATGTGTGCACATTGTTCTGCACCTCAACCAAAAATTATTTACAAATCCAAGGATGCAATGATTCTGATGGAATACAAACAAAAGAAAAAGGAGGAAAAAATCAGTGTGATAGCAAATGTTGAAGACATTAAGAAAATTTTTGACGATATCCTCGATGAAGATGTAATTCTTTGCGGTTTTGATCCAAAAAGAATTCATCCTCGTAATCTCATCTTGACAGTACTACCAGTAATTCCTCCATGTTCTCGACCATACGTGATTGCAGATGGGAATATTTGTGATGATGATCTCACCTATCAATACATCGAAATTGTAAAAGCAAATACACAACTATCAAAAACGGAAGAAGGTGAAAAAGCAATGAAGAAAAAAGAGAAATCGCTACAATCTCTAAAATTCCGAATCCACACACTCTTCAACAATTCCAAAAACAAAGCCAAACATCCAACAGATAGTCGTCCTCTAAAAGGTATGAAAGAACGTCTAGCAGGTAAAGGAGGTCGTATTCGTAATAATTTGATGGGCAAACGAGTTGATTTTTCTGCACGTACTGTAATTGGTGCGGATCCTACTTTGAAGCTAAATCAACTTGGTATTCCATATGAAGTTGCACAGATTCACACAAAACCAGAAATCGTTACAGAGTTTAACATAGATTTGTTAACAGAAATTGTGAACACTGGGAAAGCAAATTTTGTTATCGTGAAAGAAGTTGTAGATGGTGTAACTAAGACAATAAGGAAAAATCTTCAATACGCATCATTCCGAAGAGGTACAGAACTATTGCATCGAGATATTATTGTAAGAGGTAATAGTTGCGATTTGAAAGAAGATGAGAATGGGAATGTGATTATTCCAAGTAATTTATCTGGAGTAAGACTGATCGAAGTACAGACTGGGAAAGAGACACTACAACAAGGAGATAAATTAATTCGAGATGGAAAGTTTGTGGAAGCTATTCCTCCAAAACAAAAACAAATCAAGTTGAAGATCGGTGATATTGTCGAACGTCAGCTTATTAAAGGTGATATTGTATTATTTAATCGTCAACCAACACTACATCGTGGAAGTATGTTAGCAATGGAAGTAGTACCAATGCCATATAAGTCATTCAGATTTAATCTGGCAGCCACGAAAAGTTTTAATGCAGATGGACATTTCTGAAATGTTTTTTGACGACAAAACCCAAAAAACCCATCGACGTCTGCAACAGGGAGCATGAAAAGTGTGTAACTCCCTAGTCGACAAAGTCGGCGAAACACCTGGTTGCGGGAAACCCCTAAGAGCTTTGACTACCACCTCTCATCCGAAAGGATCTGAGGGAACACGGCGTGATAGAGTCACCAACCGTACCCAACGGTAAAAAGGTCAAAGATTGGGCAATCCGCAGGCGAGAATCTACGGCCGTTTATGACAGGCTATGATTCCGTCTCAACGACTGGTAAGGTGTTGGTCTGAGGGGCTGTCAACCCCGATGAAGGCTTAAGGTACAGTCTAATCTCCGTTGGAAACACGGAGCGCCAATGTTCGATGGCGATGAAATGAATATTCATGCTGTACAATCTTATGAAGCAGAAGCAGAATTACGTATGTTGACAAATACAGAGCAACATATTATTACAGCACAAGAAAGTAAACCTATTATTACGATTACTCAGGATTCTCTGATTGCAGCATTTCTTATGACAAGAAATCTTTTGAAACTCACAAGAAATGAGTTTTGTGATATTTCTATGAAAGGTGAACGAATTGATGGTTCTCCTCTTTACAATCCTGAAAGAATCAAAGTCATTAAACGTGTACTTGGTAACAAAGAAATTTTGAACGGACGAGGATTGATCTCTCTTATTCTCCCTCCATCTCTAAATTACGAGAAAGAAAATAAAGCATATCTAGAAGAACCAGTAGTAAAAATCAGACAAGGTGTATTTTTAGAAGGTGCACTCGATAAATCGATTCTTGGAAGTGCACATGGATCATTAATCCAAGTTCTTAACAAAGAATATGGATCCAAAGTAACTGCTAATTTCATTGACAATATCCAATTTCTAGGAAATGCATGGCTACTCATTCATGGTTATAGTGTTGGTCTTGAAGACTGTATGATCACATCAACAGAAAGTCTACTTGCAATTAAGGACACACTTGCACAATGTTATACGAAAGCAGAAGGTATTGAGGAAACAACACAAAATCCAGGCATTCGGGAAGTACGTATTACTGCAGCACTTAGTCAAGCAAAAGATATCGGAATGCGTATTGCAAAAGATGCAATGAGTACAGAAAACAATTTTCTCGTATCAGTACAGTCAGGAGCAAAAGGAGATTATTTTAACATTGCACAACTAACAGGATTACTTGGTCAACAAAATCTTGAAGGTCAACGTGTAGCTTATACTCTAAGTCATGGACGTCGTAGTTTACCTCACTATCCATTTGATGGATTAGATAAAGAAAGAGAATACGAATCTCGAGGATTTGTTCGTCATTCATTTATCCATGGTTTAACACCCGAGGAATTTTTCTTTCACGCAATGTCTGGACGTGAAGGTGTGTGTGACACAGCACTAAGCACTGCACGTTCAGGATATATTCAAAGAAAGATCGTAAAAATCTGTGAAGATATTCAGGTACAATATGATCGTACTGTTAGAGATTCTTCTGGACACGTATATCAGTTTGCATATGGTGAAAATAATTATGATCCAACCAAAACAGTTCGAGTTCGAGGGAAACCTACGGTATGTGACATCGAACGACTTGCCGATCGTCTAAATCTAATGTGTGAAGAATCTATTGTTGAAGAAGATGAAGATGAATCACCACCCATACATACTGAAATTATTCAACCAAGCATGAACGAACGTATTGAAGCAGTAAATAAAACGATTCAAGATCTGGATCTGTGTAAGGAGGGAGATGAATTATCCGAAGCTGAAGAATTGGACGAAGACGATGAAGATGCTGAAAGGAAAGATGCTAAAGAAATCGTTAAGGATGATGATGACGAACCTAAAAAGGAAGAGGATGAGGAAGATATGTTTATATTTGATGCAGAAGGAGATGATTATGAAGATGGTGGAGACGATTTCAACGATGGAGGTGATTTTAACTACGAGTAATTTTATACAAAAAAAGTATAAAATTTCTATTACAATATAGTGGCGAAAAAGTTGATTCTGTTTTGTTTTACACTCTTTGCCATACGACTTTCTTTAACGGTATTGATAGCTCCTAGAAAATAAGATGCTAGTTGATTCAAGTCCTTGATTTCATCATTCTCTTTTTTATTGGCTGCATAGGAAACATAAGATCGATCTGCAATTATTTTTACCTGCTTTAAAATATTTTTTATAATCTGCAAATCACTTTTAGGAGCAGCCATTCCAAAACTCGCTGTTCCATCCTCCATATCATCCATTTCAGACAAAGGTTTACTTTCATCACTGTATTCTTCAAGAGCTAAATCATCCTCAAAAACTAAATCATCTTCAATATCTGGAACGTGTTCAACTGGCTCGATTTCTTTTTCTATGTTTTTACCTATTATGATTGCTACTGCTAAGTCGATTTCTTCTTTTCCAAACTGTTTTCCAGAATATGTCTTTTTGAACTTTTCGATACCAATCATGATATTAGCTAAAGCAGATGCGATGCAATTGTCTTCAGGATCTTGAAGGGAATCACTAATACTGCCACAAGTAACAGTTTCTGCATTTTGTATCTGGGATTTAACAATTGCCTGTCTAAGACTGTGGATAGATGGGTTTGGTATCTGTCTTAGAACAGAGTAAATTAAAATTACGATAGAAAACCAGTAAATGTGTGCTATGCTAGAAAACACGAGATTCCGATTTTTAAGATTCTCTTTTCTACGGGAATTTAGACGAAGAAGTTCTGTCTTAAGGTCTTTAATAATTTTTTCATGCATTGCTTTTTCTTCTTTGGTTTTTACAGTAACATCTTTACCGTGGTATTGAAGGTAATCATTACGTTGTTGTTCAACAAATTGAGAAACTAAACGATTTCTTTCCTCGACTGATTTTTCTGGTTGTAACAAAAGTTGATATTTTTGGTTGCGTTCCTTTTCATGTTTTTCCAGTACTTCTTGCAAATCAAATCCTTGTTTTTTATCAAGTTTATCTATTTCAAGCTGTTGCCGATCACGAAGTTCTTGCATACCTTGTTTTATTTCTTCAGGAGACCTTTCTGGTTTGTTAATCTCGTTGATGAAAGCTCGAAACTCATCTCTTTGTTTTTTGTTAAAGTCATCCTTTTCATCACTCTTAACAGGTACAAAATCTTCGAGTTGTTTTCTTTGATTTAATCGGAAAGCTTCTATTTCTTGTTTGGATCTTTTCTCTTTCATAAAGGCTTGTAATTCATCTCTTTGGTTCTGGCGGAAAACTTCTTCAGATACGACTTTTGGTTCGTTTTTAATACCTAGAAAATCGTCATCTTCCTCTTGTATTTGTCTTCGAACGCTTAATATTCGAGCATCGTGTTCATCTGTTATTTCTTGTGTAAGACCTTTACAATCGGCAACTAGGTTTTGAAATTCATCAGGTGGATCAACATTTAGTAATTTTTGTGTTATTTTGGTAGGAAAAATATTACACATTTGGAAAATATTATTAAGAATGTCTGAAATGAACTGTGCTCCGATATCTTCATCTACACCAGCTCGTTTACCTAGATATTCTTTTACCATAAAAACTGCAGAACACATATCTTGTAAACGCATTTTTACCCAATTTGAAAAGAACATATCCTTCATTAGAAGATCTGCCAGCTTCTTGTAATTGGGGAATCTGTTAATCTCAATAACAGGAATGGGTGGAAGCTCTTTATTGTCACGTATTTGACGCATTAATTCGATACCACCAATATTTTTACCAGGATTTTCATCAGTTCCGGTACCAAGAAAAATATCATTACGATCGTTCCAGATAAGTTGTGCTTTACCAGTAAGACTTAGAAGTTCGCGCATATTCAGGTCTTCAAATTTCTTTCGAAGTGCTATTATTACAAAGGTAGTTGATAAGCTTTCAATAGTTTTTCTTATTTCAGAATCATACACATGATTTGCTTTTTCAGGTGACATGAAAGAGTTATCCTCAATAAGAAGGTTTCGTGCTTCTTTTATTGATCTTCCACGGGATAATACTCCTTTTTCTTTCATGTTTATCTTTCTGCCAGTATTTCTAAGTAGACAAACGATCATATAAATAGAAACAGATGGATATGATAATCCTTTAACGAAAAACTCTTTTTCAAATAAGGGGGAAAACTCTCGAAATTCAGGTAACGTTTTTTCTGGATCTGCAAAGATTTCGATCACATCTCCATTAGGTTTAATAAATTCCTGCTTTTCTTCAAGATTTTCTTCTTCAACTTGTTCCACAACTTGTTCACCTTCTTCGTCTGAGTTTTGAGTACCTTTTTGGGTACCTTTTTTAGCACTTTGTATAGCTTTTAGTTGATCAACTGTCATATCTTTGTAGTAATTTATAGGTTTTCCTGTACGTTTTACAAGATCTTTGATGAGTAAATTCTTTTCTCTTTTTTCACCCTGTGATAGAACCATTTTAAGATCTTTTTCTACTTTTGTTTTTGGAGAACTTGAAGAAGAAGTGGTTTGCTTGTCTTCAGAGGCACCTCGATCATCTTCGATTAGTCTTGTCTTGTTTTGTATGGATCTCTTAATATCTTCGATTAGGCTTTCTGGAAGCATGCCTCTATTGTAAAAATCAATGATACGTCTTCTTGTTTCTGAAAAAATTCTTACTCTTTCGGCTTCATTTCCTTGACTGGGTATTGTATAAAAAAACTGGAAAATAGCTTTGTCTTCGTTTTCTTTTTCTAAATTCGGATATTTCTGTCTAATTATGTATTTTAGGTACATCCGAACAATTTCATCATCATGTTCTTTTTCTTTTTGTTCATCAATGTATTTTTTACTGATTTTTTGCATGTATTCAATCATGCTACCTGGTACTCTAATTTCTTCGTCTATTATTTTGACATATTCAGATAGATCAGGTATGTTTTTATCGCGATAATACATTGCAATAACATTTTCCTTATTAGGTAACTCTTCATGAGGACCATGATTTCGTCTTTTATATTCTTCGATAATTTTCTGTGCATTCTTTCCCATGTAAGGTTGTAAATCTTTTCTTGCTCGTAATTCTTTATCTAGATAAGTGTAAACTATGTAAGCCGTAAAGATCAAATTATTCATTCGTTCTTCTCGTCCTTCTTTTGCTCGTGCACGCTCACGAATAAAAATATTATGCCTCATCTGCATGAGAGTGTTTCCAACGATATTTAAGCCGGAATCATCTTGTCCACTTCCAAGAATTACGTTATCGCTCCTATAAACAATTGGTCTGTTTCCAGATGAAAGTAGCGCTTGTTCAAGAAAGTTTGATTTGTTTTGAACTGCTTGTTCGATTTTTGCGTTGTATGCTTCTTCGATTGCAGTCCTTGTTGTTTGCAAATACTCTTCATACATTTTATAGTCAAGAAGTTGGTATATATCCATTTTTTGCATCCCAATGTCTGATAAGACCATGTTACTTATTTGTGATCTGTCGTATTTACTGAGTTTTCTTTTTTCTCGTGCTTCTTTCTCAATTATTATCTTTCTAATCTTTTCTTCAACGTTAACATTCTTCATCTGGCCTCGAATTGGTGCTTTTTGCAAGATAAGACGATCGATAGGATTAATTAACAAATTCGAGTATACATAGTTAGTAACTGTGTTCCACACTTTGCCGTCAATAACCATTGGAACCATAGCATTGTTACTTAGCATACCAAATGGGACATCGGATGGATTATAAATTTTTATTTTGATGTCAGGTGAAATAGTCAAATTTAAGGGGACTTCTGGATTTTCATCTTCGACTTCTTCCATCACATTAAGCAATTCGTCAAGTTTTTTGTCTGCCATTTATTTTCCGTTAATATTTTTTAAGTTATGCAATTTAAAATCCTATAGAATCCTATAAAAAATGTCCTGTTCATGTTTACAATGGATAATAGTTTTTGGATGGATTGGTATTGTATCATGCGTTGCATGCTGTTCATGTCTTTGTTGTGATTCACACCATCATCGAAGATTATAATTGCATTTAAATAATAGTTATAGAGTTCAATAAATGAGTGGCTTACTGTTTTTAACAAGCGAAGATTTTAGTATCCAGAGAGGAACCAAAGGAGACATCATGTGTCACAATATTCCTGGATTTTCTCTAATTCTATTCTATTCTACATTCTGTGATTATTGTCAAAAATTTATCCCAATATTCAAGAGAATTCCTGGAACGATTGGAGGATGTCAATTTGGCATGATTAATGTAAGTAAAAATAGAGAAGCAGTTGAAATGTCTCTACGTACTATTTCTCCAATTAAGTATGTTCCTTACATTGTTTTATATATCAACGGCAAGCCGTTCATGAGTTACAAAGGCCCTTCAGAAGAAGGAGAAATACGTCGTTTTGTAATGGAAGTTGCAAATAATGTACAGAAAAAACAACAATTCTCGAAAGAAAAGGTAAAGGATGATTCCTCGTCTGGTGGAGGTATTCCTGCATACACTATTGGCATTCCAGTCTCAGGAGGTAAAGACCAGATGGTTTGTTATCTAACAGAAAAAGATTGTATTGTTAGAGCTCAAGGAGGTAAAAAAGGTTAAAAATAGTTTTTTTGTTTTTATAAAGATGCCTCGAGGAATTTATAAAAACCTTCAATGTTCCGGTGAAAAACATCCACCATTCTTGCCCCAGAAACACCAAACTGATGCTGTCAATGCTTTCATGCATTCTCCTTTCAAGGGGATGCTTTTATATCACAAACTTGGATGTTTAGCCCCCAATACACCCGTTTTATTATGGAATGGACTTGTCAAAAAAGCTCAGGAAATAAATAAAAACGATATACTTATTGGAGATGACGGCCTTCCTCGTACAGTACTTGAAACTGTTTCTGGAGTTGATCAAATGTATAGAATCGAACAAAGTCAAGGAAATAGTTACACCGTAAATAGTGAACATTTTCTATCTCTGCAATTCCTAGATAACATAAAAATAACCTGGGATGATCAGAAGAAACGTTGGATTCTAAAAAGATTTGACATGTCAGTAACTTTAAAGAATTCTCATTATGATCTGTTAGCTAAATGTAGTAACAACGTTATTGACATAAAGGTACATGATTATCTATTGCTTCCCAAAAACATAAAATCCCTACTCAAATGTTACAAATGCGAAAAAGTTAACTGGTCTCACAGTGATGTTAAGAAAAATCCATATGAGATCGGAACTCAATTAAATATTCCTATTAATTACATCGTAAATGATGAAAACACAAGACTTGAAGTATTAGCAGGTATAATCGATACCATTGGAGATGTACGTGAATACTCTATTGGCATAAATCATCTAGATAATGTTCTTCAAGACCAAATATGTTATATTGCACGATCACTCGGATTTCTTTGTACACAAAAAAATACAGGATTAACCATATATGGAAACGGACTCGAAAAAATTCCTCTGAAAGAAAAACAGAAATTTTTACCAAACGAAAAGAGTCTTTGCACATCCTTTAAAGTTGTACCAGTTGGAGAAGGAAAATATTTTGGATGGAAATTAGATGGCAATAAACGTTTTTTACTTGGAGATTTTACAGTTACACACAATTCTGGAAAAACCTGTACAGCAATTATGATAGCAGATAAAATGTTACAAGAAGGAAAGGTTAAAAACGTATTTATTCTATCTCCAGGTAGTTTGCGATCAGGATGGCTTAATGAATACTGTAAAATGTGTGGTGAAAGTCCAGAAACCATTTATAACAAATTTACGTTTATCACATACAATTATTCTGTAGGAAATAACTTACCTGATTTTAACAATAGTTTAGTTATTATTGACGAGGCTCATAATTTGATTAATGGTGCTAAGAATCGATCAGACACTGCAACAAAGATTTACGATGCATTACAAGAAGCGAACTGTAGAATTCTTGCCCTTTCAGGTACTCCAATTTATAATTATATTTTTGAGTTTGCGTTGATGGGTAATTTGTTAAAACCTGGTTCTTTTCCTGAAATTCGACACCGAGGTGGAATAAATTCCATGGTATTCTCAAAATTTTTCAATGAAGCACCAGATGGTACACTTACAGTTCGAAATCCCCAGAAAATGAGTCATCTACTTAATGGTATAATTTCTTACTATCCCGGTTCAAGTGACAAAAATGATGTTCCTGATGTAATCGAACAAAAACCCATTCGAGTAAAGATGACTCCTATACAAGAAGTTAATTATTGGTCTAAACAAATTCAGGAAGCGAAATTATCAAAGCCACCAGTAGAATCTCTACGTCAAACAGATCCTGCACGATATGCTTTACTAGAAAGATTGTATATTATGGCTCGTAAAAATATTTTAACTCGTCGTGCATCTAATTTTTTCTATCCAGAAGATATTGAGCATATTCCAGATTCTATCCCTCGAGATGGTATTGGGTGGATAACTCGTCCACGTTTTGAAGAGGGTCAACTTTATCAACTTTATTCAACCAAAATAACAGCCTTATTAACAAATCTAGTTTTGCACAATAAACAAAAACACCTTTTGTTTACTTTTTTTAAGGAAAAAGGCGGTGTACAACTTATTCATGGTATTTTATCCATGTGCAATATCCGCTCCGAAATTTTCTCTGGTGATTTAGATGATAAACAACGTACAAGTCTTCTCTCAAGGTTTAACTCAAAAGAAAACAATTACGGAGAAAGAATTCGTATATTACTAGTTACAGAAGCAGGAGCTGAAGGTATTTCAGTGTTATCAGTTCGTCATATGCATATTTTAGAATCATCTCCTCGTATAAGCAAAACAATTCAAGCAATTGGTCGTGTTGCAAGATTCCGTTCTCATCAATCTTTACCAGAAAATGAACGTAGTGTAAAGATTTGGAGATACTGGAGTGAAGGTTCTGCAGATACTGTCACCATCACAACAAAATATCTTACTCCAGAAGGCAAGGAAGAAGAGATAACAAAAATTATTACGGATAAAACTACAATTGATCGTATACTCTACGAGGAAGGTGCTAAAACTATTCGTGCAATTAATTCCTTCTTAAATCTTCTAAAATCGGAATCGACAACTGCTTATAATGAACAGCCGAAGAATGAAATTCCATTAATCGAAGAATATTAGGTTCTACACAAATTGAATAAAATTTTTATTGATCTATCAATAAAATGTCATTACAGTTTCCTTTATATACAACACTTCTCGCAAACCTACCAAAAAAAGATCTTTCAGTCGTGCAGAAAAACGATTTTATCCGTAAAGTATCAACGATGGATTCAGAAGCGCATGATTTGATCTATGCTCTTATCAAATGCTACTTTTTAGAACACGACACAACAGATACATTTGCAATCCCTTATGATGGACAATTAGCAAAGGATCGTATCGAATTTAGTCTAATGGATTTTCCAGTTGAATTACGTCAACTTTTGTACAAATTTGTAACTATTCATGGGAAAAAAGTAGATGAAGACAAACAAATACAAGATCTTCAGAAAAATACTTAAAGGATTCTTTTCTTTGCAAAGAAAAATGGGAAATATATGTCCGCAATTACATTTTTTTATTTTCTCTCAGAAAAAACAAGAATTACCAAGAGAAGAATTAAAAGATGAAGTAAAGGAGGTAAACCAAGACGAGGTAAATCAAGACGAGGTAAATCAAGAGGTAAGAGAACAAAGAATAGAAATAAACCAAGAGGAAATAAACCAAGAGGAGATAAACCAAGAAAAAGAGGTAAAAGAGGTCATGGAGGAGTTCATCAGAAAAATAACTATTATTGAAGATGATAGAAAGTCCCAAACAGATGATACTTATGTGTATGTAGATGAAAATACGGACTGATAATTTTTATTTTGTTTATTATAAAATGGAAGAATTACATAGAATAATTACATGCTTATCTTTACTCGTTTCTGTAATACTCCTTGCAGTAGCTTATTCAAAGGTAGTAGAAAAAAAGCAAAAACCAGAAATGAGAGCACGCTGGCAACCAAACAGCACCTGTGATAGAATGTTAGAAAATTGTAAAGGACGAGGAATAGAAAGTAGTTGTTGTGCAGGTCTGAAATGCAACGATAATGGTAAATGTGTTACAGAATAATTTTGGTTGTAAACCCTACTCCGTAAACCCTACTCCGTAAACCCTACTCCGTAAACCCTACTCCGTAAACCCTACTCCGTAACGTGTTTAAACGTACAAAATCGTTTAAACAAATACCCAAGCCTTATTACCTCCAGAAGCACCTACTGCTAATGTACAACCAGTATTGCTTACAGCTACAGCTACTGCAGTACCTTGCGTGTCTGTTGCGGTAATTGTTGATCCCATCAACTTTGTAACTGGCATCATGTAGCCAGCACCATCATTGATATATACCCAAGTAGCACCAGATGTTAAGGCAGGACCAGTACCTGTTTCACTTGGAGCTCCGATAACTAATACATTTCCATCTGGAGAAAGTGCGACAGAAGTACCGAACAACGGTGCTGCTAAAGTTTTTCCAAGAGGATAAACTACTTGTGCAATTACACTCATATTTTGATTCTTATATATGTTTACTTGTTCGTTTGTGGGATTACCAGCAACTACAACCATTCCATCACTAGAAATTGCTACAGAAGAACCAAGATTATTTGTACCAGCCGAAGATGTTAAGATAACAGTGCTTCCAGATGCAACAGTATTCCAAGCGCCGTCATTTAAAACCAACTTGACAATACCGTTTGCTGCCTGAGGAAGACCAAGTGCAAGTTGATTACCATTTGCAGAAAGTGCAACAGTGGTACCCATTCTGTCTGCAGCAGCACCACGTAAATCTGTTCCTGCATTAATAAGAGCAGAAGTCCAAGTTCCAGAAACCAAGGTATAAATAAATACTTTACCTTGGTTTGCTGCAGTATTATCAAGAGCACCAATTGCAATTACTAATCCTCCAGAAGAAATAGATACAGATCTACCAAATCTTTCAGAAGCAGTATGTGTACCACCTGCGGCAGCACCACCATCAATTGTTGCACTTAAAGTCCAAGAAGATCCACTGCGAGCATATACAAGTACTTGACCATCATCTGCAGCACCGTTGTTATAAGTGGGAGCACCAATAACAAGAACATTTCCATCTCCAGAAAGAGACACTGATGTGCCAAGACTGGAAGCTCCTGATGCTGTACCACTAATATTTTGTTGAGATGACCAAGTTTGTGTATTCGGGTTTCGTACAGCAATATAAACACGACCATCATTTGCAGCACCGTTATTGAATGAAGAAGAGCCAATAGCAACTGTGTTACCATCTGCAGAGAGTGCGATTGAAGTACCCATATTTCCAGAACCAGAAAAGTTCGATCCTTGCTGTTGTGATGGAAACCATGCATTAACATTTGAAGGAACGTTCATACGAGTCCAAAAATTAGTTGAATATGCGAGATCTGCTGTTTTTGAGTTTGAAGTGAGCATAAAGTGTCCACAAACAGCACCAGTTGCATTTTGTACTTCAACAATTGAGTTTACATTGTTGTTGAGTACAATTGTTTTAAATGCCATTCTGTAATCATGAACAAGAGTCCATGTGGGATTTGATCCTGTTGCGGAGATGTAATCGATACCATCAACTTGAACGGATGGATTGATATTAGAAGGGCCAGTATAAGAAGTTTGAGAAAAAGGGTTTCCTTCTTGGACTAATGGATAGTTTCCAAGATATTCACGTCTGTAACCTAAATTCATTTATTAAAACGATTTTTTTTGTTTTTTAATAAATAAATGAGCCTAACCATTGTTGAGAATGAAGCAGAGATTTTTACACGATCTACATGCAATTGCGAGTTTTGTGTTTCTACACATCAGGCAGTAAATAAATGGGATACTTATGTACCTGTAACACTCTTACAAAAAAATATGAAAAATGTTGTAGCAAAGATTGAAAATGGTTCAGGGAAACAAATAAAAAAGAGAAAGAGTAGTTGAACTTTTATTGTGAAAACACAATAAAATCTTAATAATATCTATTTTCAATCATAACAAGGAATGCCTTACATAATTTTCTCTGTGTCTCTGCAAGAGTAAGTAATGCATCCCATTCATCGCTTTCATCTTCTCGATTATCACGATCCCTATGATTATCATGACTATCGTGACTGTGATCATCTTCATCAGATTCTTCCTCATCGTCGGTTTCGTCATCTTCATCGGTTTCTTCTTGGGTTTCTTTATCTGCTTCGTCATAATTGCGACTCTTTTTAGAATTTTTTCTTTGGGATTTTTGCTCTTGGAAATGAACACGAATATTAGGATCAGTCTTCTCTTCAACAGGACGATTCAGCTCCTTTGCTATGCTGTCAAGCATCACATTAATAAAATTATTTAAATGACTGCCAATCTGGGCAGGCGCAGGTGCACCTGTAGATGCGGGAACAGGATTTTCCTGGTTGGGCTGAGAATTTTGTGCAGAATTATTTTCCATTTATGGAAAGTAATGAGGTTTTTAGATAGGTTATTTACGGTTGGTAATCTGGATCTGTTTGTTTGTTATCATCACTATCATTATCTTGATCAAAATAAGATGTAGTTTGTCGAGTACGACACGAACGACGTACATGTGATTCATCATCTGTTTTTTCGAGAGATTCTTGATACTTTTCTGAAAGTAGATCAACTACCTCAACAAGTTTGCTATGTCTTTTGATGGTAGTTTTTTGCAGAATGCGAAGTAGCGCAAGCAGATCTTCTTCAACATCTGAAAACGATTGTTCTTTTAGTTTTTCAGAAAGAATCTTATTCTTGTTCAACAATGTCTGATTTCGGCATCGAAGAGCTCCCATTTGTCGAGAAAGTTGGGAACACGTTTCCCGAAGACGTGAAACTCTCATCAAAAGATCCGAAATTCGAGCATCATTATCATTGGCTTGTGCAATGTAATTGAGAAAGTGTCTATAGAGTTTCAAAGTTTGAAGGATGAAAAACAAGAACATTGTTAGCAACACTTCTTCAGGATGAGTACGAACAAAATTAAAGAACGAAAAGAACAAAAAGTGTGATGTTGTGATAATACGTTCCCATAGATGGGTAAATGTCGCATCAAATGTCCAATTACGGCTCCAATTTGTTACAGATTGAGACATTGTTCCAAAGTTAAATGTTGCATTTTTCATGGCAAAAGTCATTTGATTTTTATCATCAGAAAAAACAAAATTCAATTTTAGGTTGTAATAAATGGCAACTATTTATTGTGGCAACAATAGTCGTGATTTAGGACTTCGTACAGGAGCTAAAGTAATAGGAACGCGATATAATTGTTTTAGACGCGGTGTTGGTGTAGGATTAGGTTTACCGTACGATGCTACTTATGCTACGAGATATGTACCTATTGATAAGCGGAAAATTTATTGTGGAACAGAACATGCTTTACCTGCTGGTTATCATATCATGGGAAGTAATGGAATGTGTTATACAAAAGGAGTTGGTGTTGGACGTAGCATAAAAGCAAAAAAAGTCAGAAAAGGAAAGTCGAAAATGCGCTTTCGAAAATCACGCAAACGTAGATCACCTAAGAGTAGGAAAAGATCACGTAAGCGTAAGAGTAGGAAAAGATCACGCAAGCGTAAAAGCAGAAAGAGATCACGCAAGCGTAAAAGCAGAAAGAGATCACGCAAGCGTAAGAGTAGGAGTAGGAAATCCCGTTCAATTAAATGTAAGTAAAGGATCGAATATTTTTCTACATAAAGGACAAGTAGGTAAAACAGTTGGGTGTGTTAAAATCCATTTTTGTAAAGCAGAACGATAGAAAGTGTGTTTGCATGGTAATTTTAATACATATGAACTTCCGTAGTAGTTTTTACCGGGTCTTAATCTTGATTGTGTGATACCGCATATTGAGTTTTTACCATATTTTTTATTCCACCAATAAGGCATTTTATTTAAGCAAGTAACTGCTTAAATAAGATTGTATTTCTTTTTGTCATCGTCTGTGATGTACTGTATAAGATATTTGTAAGAGTAGGGAGATGCGTTTCCTCCTTTTAGTTTTAGAACAAGTCCAACTGTCATTAGCTTAAAATTGGGGTGTTTTGTTTTTAGTTTTTTTATGAGTTCTGGTGTGATTTCTTTGGAGAAGCCATAATCGATCAGATAAATCTTGTTTCTTTTTACCATAAAATTTAATGGATTAATATCGTTATGAAAAACACCAATTTCATCCAACTTCCTGAAAATTTCTAACAACCGAAACTGATCTTCTTTTGTCAATTCCATATTACCTTTTGTAAAGAGATGTTTATCCATTTTTTCCATAACGATATACTTGGAAACTGTATCATAATCGTAGACACGTGGTGCAACTCCGATTTTTGCAGCCTTTTTTTGTAAGAAAGCTTCCCGTTGTAAAGTTGCAGATGATTTTCCTTTACGGAATGTTTTCATTGCATATTTCTTACCATTTGTATCACAAACTAGGTATGTAGTTCCTTCTTTACCTTTTTCTCCAAGTTGGTTATATCGTACGTATTTGTCTATCTTGTCTTTTTTATATTCTTCGTATTCTGCAAAAGCATCAGAAATATCTTTGATCATTTCTGCTTTACTTCGACGGGCTTGTAATCCCATTTTTTCTGCCATTTGTTTCAACTCAAGAAGGGTACATTTTTCAAGAGAATAAGCTGACATTTATTGTGCATTTCTTATCTTTAATCATCTTTTGGACATATATTTCTTATTTCATTACGAACATGTGGGAATTTATACGCTTCCATACATTCTAAACTGCAAAAATAGACAATCTCATAATGTTTGTTACGGAATATAACAGTCTTAAAAGGCGTTTCTTCAGAATTGCATTTTATGCATTTATGTTTTGTTTTATCTTCTGCAACTTTTTCAACCTGTTGCTCAACCTGTTCTTCGTCATCTTTTTGTTTGGTTTCAGTTTCTTCTTTGTCAGTCTCACTTTCTTCCTCGCTTTCCTCCTCGCTTTCATCATCAGTGTTATCTTCGGTTTCACTATCGCTTTCATCCTCAGTTTCACTATCACTTTCATCCTCAGTTTCTTGTTTTTCAGTTTCTTCTTTTTCTTGATCTTCTTCTTGTTTTTCTTCTTCTTTTTCTTCTTGCTTCTGTTGGCTTTCTTTGACGACTGGTTCGATCTCATCTAACTGTTTGTTTACAATATTCCATAGGTCAGGAATGATTAATTTTTCTTGTGGAATAACCACAGATTCTGGTTTAACATAAATATCAGGGTACATTTCCATAATATGTTGATGTATTTCTGGGTCTCCTACTTCTCGTTTTTCTCGTGAAGCAATTTCGTTTTCTCGTTTCTTTCGTAATCGTTCTATTTGAGGTGTATATTGTATTGAAAATAATTTTTGATTAATTCCTCCTTGAGATAAGTCTAAAGAAAACTTTCTCTTAAATTTCTCAACAAAGTTAACAGAAAATTTTCTTTTTGTACGAGGATTTATACCATCACCTTTAATAATTGTTGCCATTTGTTCAATGGAGAAACAATAGATCTTATTGTCCTGTGGGTCTTTATAATAAATAACGTTTCCGAGAGGACATGTCGCAACGTCAGTAGGATTCTGGCATTGTAAAACATGTGCATCGAACTTGCGATAGCGAATACCCCGAAAAGATTCGATACGGTCATTTGTTCCTCGGTCTTTGACAAGTTCAACAAAGTCTGGATCAAATTCTCTCTTAGTTTCTCCGTTAATAAAGTTACCTTTCTTGAATTGCATTAAAAGGTCAAAAAATGGTAATATGTATGTTTTTCCATTTACTTTATCGTAGTAAGAGATCATATAACGTCGTATAAAGTCTACCGAGAACCGTCTATTTGTTAATGGGTTTACAAAATTTTGGTCTCGGACGTTTTTTATTAATTCATGTATATCAAAACAATAAAGATTTCCATCTTGAGAATCGTAGTAAACTACTTGATCTTGTGGAGCAATATTCTTTTTAACAATCTCTTCATAATTTACGCATTTTTTCAGACTAATTTTAGGCTCTCTTAAAACAAGATTTTCTTGTCGTTTCGCTGTGATGTCTTCAACTCCTCCAAGAGCTGATATCGCCATGTTTTGAACAATTTTGTTGGTAAGTTCAGTGATATATGATGACATCATTGCAACCTCAGAGACTCCATCAATGACTTTGTTTTCTACTAATTCATTCTCAAAGACTTCTGGTAACATATCCGCATCCGATAATGACATTAATACATCTGGAAGGTAATATTCTTTTGCTAATCGTGTGTGAAATGTTTTTGCTATTTTAAGTCTGATAAAAGCAATTATTCTTGCAATAGAATTGAAAAATGTCATGTTGGTTTCCAATGATGTTTTTTGAGCACTTTCGACAGCGATGCGAATATATGGTGTATTGATGCTTTCCGCACCGTAATCAATGTTTTTTGGGGAGATGGAAAGAAGAGCTCTTGATAAAAATAAGGTAGCTATTTGGATAGACGTTAAATTTACAGGAGTTTCTAAAAATTTATTTATTTTTTGGGTCTTTTCTTGTTCCATTTCTTTCAAAACCTCCTGTTGTTTTGCAAATAAAGCCTCGTCTTGTATAACGACACGACGATCTGTAAATGCTATTCTTTTTACAGACGCTTTCTTATATGTTTTTTCTACTTCGTAGGCTACAATAAATTCAATAGCTTTATTTTCGATATCGTAACAGATTAGTTTATCCTTTTTTTGTCTTTTCTTGTAAGAAAATCGATTGCATTGCAAATAGAAAAAACGGGGGGTGATTTTATAAAAAGTACGGACAACTCTTGGATTTGTGGATAAGACAATCTCTTCTGTTTCCATGGTTGAATATCGTCGAATAGATTCTATATTTTTCTCGTTGTAAGGAGCAATAAAAACATTTAAAACAGGTGTGTCAAGCCATTTATACTTTGAAAAAGCACCAGCACATTTTTGAGCTTCTAAAGAATTCGTTAATTCTGTTTTATCATGTGTAGTCTCAGTCCAATAAGGAAATCCTCCTTCAAGTTTTATATATTCTTCTCTTAGGTAATCCATGCTTTTACCAAGATATTTGATTCGAGGATTTCCTGTAACGGCAACTAATTTACTTATAATATGATTACGTTCTCTTTTATGACGTTGATCTTGCTCTTCTTGAGACTCAAGAAGTTTAGGCTGTGAAAGATCTCCGCTTTTGTCGTAATAAGGAATGATGGAATCTTGGAGTATACCTTGCGAATTGTCACGTTGTGCTTTTTGTTTAAAGTTTTGCAAGATTGAAATGATAATGTATTCTTTGGAAACGTTTTCTGGATAAGAAATTCCCAGCTGGTCTGCTTTTTGTACTATAATTTCTTTTGGCATAAGAAGTAGTTTGGATTGTGCTTCTTCTGCACGTGGGAGTTTATACAGAATAGAAATTATTAGATGTTCTCTTGGTGAATTTTCAGAATAAGAAATGCCAAGTTCTTGTGCTTTCCTTACTAATTCTCCTTCAGACATAGAACTGAATAATTTTACATAAAGAGGATTATTACTGAATAATTCAGATTCTCGTCGTTCGATAAAACGTGAAAGAGAAGCTAGATTCATAGAATCAACAGCACGTGGATTTTTTGGATTCAAGAGTTTTGCAAGTGCATAATATTTACTTAAGAGAGATTTTACAAGTACTTGTTCATATTGTTCTATCTGATCTGGATTATCTATGTCTTTTGCCATGATTTTGATTATGTGGTAGAATCCTCGAGTCTTATCTTCTTCAGATAATTCGTGACTATGATTTTCCGCTCTTTGAATTGCAAGTTCAAGTGCTTCTTGTCGAATCTGTGCACCCCTTCCAGATTTTTTATCATCCATAACTATTCTTTGTTGATCTTGTTCATGTTCTCTGATTTTCTGAGAGATATCTTTTTGTTTTGTCCAGTCTTCATAGAATTCACGGTAGTTACGTCTTTGTTTGAGATATTCTTTAACGAATTTGAGTTGTAATTCTTTTGGTAAATCAGCCAATTTAGCCATAACTTCCAAACGGCCGATTAAAGCACCTTTTTCCTTCCCAAGAGCTAAGAAAACATATTTTCTTTTTATTTCAGGATCAAGCTGATCCCATAATGCTTGTGTATTTGCTAATTTTTCTTCTGCAGGTTCATCCTCCTTTTCTTCAACACCTGCACCGTCTATTCGTTTCAGTAATCGGTGAATAGGCATAGATCGTGCCATTGTATCAGCATCGATTAAATCAGCATTTTCATCTCGTGATTTGACGAATAGTTCAAAAGCTTCAGGAAAGACTGCAGGACTGTAAGGTAGTTGATTTTCGCTTGGGTCGCCGTCATCACCTATTTCATCTACATTTTCGTCTCCGATTTCTCTTGTTTCATCATCTAATAGTTTGGTTAATAGTTCTCTTATTTTTTGTTCTTCATCATCACGTTGTTTGAGATGTTTTTGGGTTCTTGCAACCAGCATCATCTTATTTTTAGCAGTAGGTTGATCAACTGGTATAACAGCTTTGGTTTTTCGTTTGTCTTCTTTTTCTTTGAGTTTTTCCAAAGGTGATTTTTTCGTTGTCTTTACTACTTTGATGGCAGAGCTTTTTTGCTTCTGTCGTGCGAGTTTTTCTTTGAGTGTTTCGGATGACATTTTATTATACTATAACTTTTTTGTTTCATTTAAATGAGACAAAATTTACAAAGTCTGCACCGATTCGATGGAAGAAGTTTTTGGAATGGAAAAAGTGCTTAACTGTAGGTATTCAATCACATATTTCAAGACCACAGCACCATTTAGGTATTCACCCAAAGCCTGTGTATATATTTTTACACCATTTTCAGTATTTTCACGGAAAACACGAACTTTCATTGAGCCGGAAGTCTCCTTAAGTTCATCAGTTAACTGATCGGCCCATTTTGAGACTACATCACGTGCAGTCTTTTCGTCTTGTAGATATCCCTTCATTTCTGTATTTTTGAAGATGATATAAATAGCCATTTATTTATATAATTTTTTCTATAAACCAAAACGTTTTTGTGGTGCCCACGTTTGTTTCATCCGAACATAGGATTGTGGTCGACAACAAGTATAACCTTCTCGCATGATCAATGTTCTTTGATCGAGAGGAATTTGGTTAACGTTTTGTAATCCCCATTTATACGCTGTACCACAGTCGCTTGGATCACCAGAAACATAGTTTTCAACACGTTCATTCGCAGGTAGAAATTCTGGATAGGGATCCCAAGATCCAATACGAAGATCTGAACCTCTTCCCCAAGTATTTCTCATCGAGCTAAAAGTACCATTACAACAAGACATTTATTAACCAAAATATTTTATTTTTACTGTGTAATATACTTGTATAATTCTGGTCCTCTTGAAATGGATGTATAAGAGTTGATTTCATCAATTTGTTCTTTAGTTAATGGCAATTCGTAACAGCTGTTTTTTACAGCATCGAGAACCATTACGGTCGTTTTTTCTGTGAATTCATACATGTCTTCAATATTAAGATCAATTACAGCACATATTTTTTCTGGAGTTTTTAGAGGTACAGATTTATACATTTTCTTCTTCTTATTCATACGTTTTTCTAAACCACTGTACAACAATCCTTCAATACCACGTGTAAAACAAAATAGACTGCATAATAGCTTCTCATAATGTATTTTTGGGGTACAGAATTTGCTTACAGAATCTATCCTTTCAAGAACTGCTACCTTAAAGTAATCAAGAGCAAAAGATCGTGTATTTTTATTTGTATAATCATTCCGAACAATTCGTGCTGAATCTACAATGCCTTTAAGGATGTATAAGCAAAAGAAGGGTGAACTGATCTCCTTTTCGATCTTGGAAAATTCGTTGAGGAATGTACTGTAAGAAATTTTTAAATCCGTTGTTTTTTGTTCTTGAATAGGAAGTACAATTAATGTCTGAATAATATCTAGACAATAATAGTCATATTCTTCAAAAAGATTTGACACATTGTTGTTGTACTTGCTTAACTTTTCCATAATGTAATATGTTACACCATCGCTAACATCATCATCCCAACCAGAATTCCAGTCGATTTTGAGTTTACTGTAGATATTTTTTGTTATGTTTTTTAATTTTTTGCTGTTTGGCGTGTTTCTCTCTTCATTTATTTCTCCAGAAACAGTTACAAGGAATAATTTTGGATCAGCAAACTGATCAAACCGATCGCTAATAAATCCAACTTCTGTATGGTTAAGGGTTTGCCATAAATACCCACCTTCCATACCTTTTGCATACGAAAATCCGTAATCAATAATCACTGGGTAACATCCATGTGTTGGTACACAGAATTGGTTTTGTTCATCTAAAACATATAGGAAAACTAGATTTTTACTACATCTTTTCATCATAATGTTGTTTGAGTGTAAATCGTAATGTGTAAAATCACATTTTCTTTGAGCGATTGCAATTGCGAGAAGGGTCTGTTTAATGGTTGAAAAAAGTACATGTTCTGGTACATTCTTTGACTTAATATAATTATAGAATTTGTAGCTTTTTTCAAGGTATTCTGTAAGTAAAACTTCTTTTTCAACCATGTACTTGCTATCACATACAAAGGGATTACCTCCTTTCTTTTTTTCTGGATTTGTATCGCATATTATTAGTCCTAGAGAACGACAAAAGTGCGGGCAGTAGTTAGATATCGAATTAAGAGTATCCATTACAGCCAATTCGTGTTGTGAAAGGTAGTTAATGTATTGTGAGATTTTGAATACAAAAACAATATTTTTCTCTTCAGAAGAAGTTCCTTTGTAGCGGAAAAGGCCTACTAAACCTTGTTTACCTGGTCTAGGGAAAATGGTTTTCACTTCAAGCCATTCTTTCCAAGGCTTATGTTTATTTTCTTCATAAATCCTGGAAAGAGTAGTAAAACCAGATTCTTTATTTAGATTTATGGACTGATATGCCATTTAATCATAATAATATTGGCTTTAGATATAGAATTTAAACAATATTGTGTCTTCACAGATATTGGAGTCTCTTCCAAGTTCTATGATTTTGTATGTTTTGTATGTTTTGTATGATTTTGTATCCAAGAGAAATTCGTAGTTAAAAAATATACTTCTATTGTAAAATGGACAAAGACCGTCGTTTATCTAGGTCTGTACGTTTGAAAAAATACGAGTCTGTTTACAAAGAGTACACAAAAACTTCGGAAAAAAAATCTGAGGTTTCTAAGAAACCCAAAATCAAAGAAACAAAAAAACCTATAAAGGAAAAAGAACCAGTGGTACTTGTACAATCTAATCCTAAAAAATCTTCGAACCAGCTGAATCCTTATCAAGAATTCGTAAAAATAGAAAGCAAAAAAGAAAAATACAAGAACATGAAAGGAAGAGAAAGGATGGCGATCATCGCAGAAGAATGGGAAAAAACAAAACGTAAGCGTAAACCTAAAATCAAGTAATTTAATTCGAGGAACGAATTAAATATTCCTTTTTGAATCCTTTTTTACTAAACCAGGTTTTTTCTCTATCTTTTTTTCCTTTTCCATGGTACTAGCTTTTTTCTCCTCAATAGCACTAATCTTTTTTGTCAGTTCTGAATGACTTTTGATCAATGCTTCATGTTCTGCATGAATTTTCTCATACGTAGTAGTTAGAAGGTTGTTTTGATCTTTAAGACTTGCTAAACTTTCTGAAAGACGTTTGTTATCGATAGATAATTTTTTGGTATCAAGCTGGAATTGTTCATGTGCAAGTTCGTATGAACTTTTTTGCTTAACGAGAAGTTCGTTTTCTTCTCTTAGTTTAGATATTAACTCTGTAAAACGGTTATTTTCTTTTTCTAGATGCTGACTATAATCTTCGTATTTGAGTTTCATGCTTGCAATTATTTTTTCTGATTCTACATTTTTTTCCACAACTTCTTTCATTTCTCGTTGTAGCTCGTTATATTTTACTGTCATAGTCTCAAGTTCTTGCACCATCTTTTCGAAATTAACATCTTGTTTACTACGTCTGATAGTACTACGTTGTTCCAGACAACTATCACACATTGTATTACCTCGCTTTGTGACAATTCCTTGACAACCATTAGTTTTATTATTCATACAAGGGCTATGTCTACTCATTTTTTATGAACTTGATTTACTTTTAAGTTCATCTATTTCTTTCTTCATGTTTTGCAATTCTGCAAGAGCTAAAACGCTAAGAAGAGAATATCTTACACTAGCAGGCTGTCCATACTTGTCTTTTGGTACAAGTTCTGGGAATAATCTGTTTACTTCTTCTGCAATTAGTCCAATACAGATTTCGCTTGAATTACCATGACCAGTTGTTGTATTAAACGTTACAGGGTGTAATTGATGGACCTTAGAAATGTCGATTAGTTTATCAATATCTTGTACGTTTTCTTTCCATCGAATAGAGGATGATACAGGAAACAAACAGCCACCATTTGCATCAGAGAAATTTACTTCTGTTCCATTTGGAAAAGTTTTAAGGTTTCTTGGTAATGTAAATGTATTATCACCACCAGATATTACTCCTTGTCCAAGTACAATCTGATTCATTGGTACATCAGAACTTGTATCAGCGCCATCTCCAATACAAACACAACTATTACCAGCAACACTTGATATACCAGAATTTGCACCGATAAAAACATTATTTGTACCAACTTCATTTAAATGTCCTGCTGATTGTCCAATAAAAATGTTCCAAGATCCTTCTGTATTATTTGCTCCTGCGACAGCTCCTGCAAATACGTTTCCAAAACCAATTGTATTATGGTAACCAGCTTCCGCACCAATATATACATTATAACTACCACTTGATCCTGTTCCTGCACATACACTATCTCCTATGTATGTATTTTGTGTTCCCTCATTATATCGTCCAGCTTCTGCTCCTACAAATGTATTAAGACCTCCAGATAAAAGTGTACCTACGTGACAACCAACATACGTATTTTCATTACTTGTATCTCCAATACCACATTCATAACCCACAAAAACGTTTGAATTTCCTTGTGTAATGGTATTTAATCCAATGGATAAACTTTGTAATTCGTCATTACCAACATAAGTTAATCCTCTTTCACCTCGTTCTCCTTTATCACCTGGTATACCCTGATTACCTTGTTCTCCTTTATCACCTGGTATACCTTGTTCTCCTTTATCACCTGGTATACCTTGCAATCCTCGTTCTCCCTGAGTACCTTGTTCACCCCGAAATCCTCTCGGTCCCATATCTCCTCGATGCCCTATCGGTCCTGTTGCACCAGTGTCTCCTTTTGGACCAGATATACCTTGAGGACCACGTGGACCGAGGGGACCTTCTGGACCTTGCAATCCTGGAAGTCCCCTCGGTCCAATATATCCACGGGGACCCATAGGACCGGCAGGACCAGGTTCGCCCATAGGACCCATTGGTCCTTCTGACCCAATAAGACCCGTATTTCCAAAATTACTTTGAAGAGGTATATTTTGTGTATTTGAAAAGACCCATTGTTCTCCATCTTTTACGAACATGTTTTCATTCCGAAGTCTACTCATTATTGACTCAAAATTGTCTTCTTGCACATGTCGTACGACGGAATTATTATACACTTTGAAATGGGGCATATTATTTATTTTATCAATAATATTTTACGCAGAACGAATAAATTGTGAAAATGCACAATCTTTCACTTGACCATATCTTGGAGATAAACCAGTAATAGGATAAAGAGCATCTGGATTACACACTGCTTTTTCGTTTCCTTTAGCAGGAGAATATATGAGATTATCATGACATGCATCAGCTGTCCGACATTCTGTCTTCATTAAACCCACTTCAAAAACTTTTGGAGCTATATAAGGATCACCAGAATAAACGTCAACAGGTTGTCCTCCGTCATCAATTCCAACTCCTAATTTTTTTCCTTCATGAGTTATTGGATACGGACTTGAATTATGCGTGGCATTTCTATTGTTTCCTCTACTTTCTGGACGATAATTTTTGGAACTCTCCCTCAGAATAACTATCGTCAGTACCAGGCCTAAAAATAATGTAAAAACTACAAAAACTTCGGTTGCCATAGCCTTTTTATTATACTAATATAAAAAATACCAAAATCTTTATTAAATGGCAAAATATGGAGAACCACTCGACAACGATTATGATCCAGTTCGAGAAACAGTATACCCAATCTTTGTCGAATATTTTAATAACCCTTTGATGTCAAAACTCAAAGATGTTGACAATTACAGCGTATACATATGCAAAATACATGCTTTACTCGGAATTGAATATCGGTATCTCTTCGTCTTTGTATATCCTGATAACATACCTCTTGGAACCCAAATAAATTTGTCTAAGTTATACTGGGTTTCATTACAGACTCGTTCTTTACAAGAGGAACACACCCTTCAAAGTCATAGTTATATTCCTCGTAGATTAAAGCAGATGGATAGAAAAATACATATTGAATACAAAGATACAGAACAATACATATATAATGTAGAACAATTACCTTTGGTTGTAACTTTACTTCCGAAGACAAAAAATTACATGGAATACAATGATCATGGGTCACTTATATCCGCGATCGAAACGTATCAAACTATCATTAGTTTTAAAAACTAGAAATGTATATAAAATGACTGATTCTGTCCTCGAAAAAATAATGTATGTATCTGATCGTCCCTATTCTTCTAAGGAACTGCAAATAATGAGGAAAAAACTTTTCCGAACATTACGTCTCGGAAATACCATTATTTTTCATAGGGATTGTCAACATATGTACTATGCAAAAATAAATGGCAGAAAAGAACGAGAAATTCTCGAAACTAATACTGTAAGCAGTCATTGCTCTGTTTGTTGGAAACTTAATAGAACACCAAAAAAATTGAAGCAAAAAGCACGTAATCTTGTTGATCAGTATTTAGGGTCAGGAGTAGATTCTTATGAATCTCTTTCTATTCTATATAATTTCTACATCTGGCTCTATTATGAGTTTAACGATACTAAACATACATCAACGGTTTAAAAAATTCTTATAAAACATAAAATGGCATTTCGTGTCAGAAACATTACCGAACCTTTAGAACTAAAGATTACTGACACACGACCAGTCAAAGACAACCAACCAGTCAAAGACAACCAACCAGTCAAAGACAACCAACCAGTCAAAGA
>JACCDG011670079.1_pt1 | contig 54123 bp, 60 predicted proteins | sample 7442471 | NCBI WGS metagenome assembly JACCDG01 (sample SAMN15323444, study PRJNA562643) | freshwater metagenome | isolation source: river surface water | place: USA:Blue River Watershed | collected 2017-08-17 | reverse complement strand
TACAAGCAGGGGGGCGCGGCGGTGCGCCGCTTCCTGGAGAAGTTCTAGACAGTAACTAAAACAGAAATAGAAGTGGAAATACAAAAACAAAAACAAAATAGAAAAGATATTTTGGTTTGCGTGTTTGCGTGGTTGAGGGCTGTCGATTGACCGTTACAAAAGTTGAAGTGCAATGGCTGTTGTTGGGTGGGCCAACAGGTCACAAGAAGACTGACAAGAAGAAAGATGCCCAAGCCCTATGATTATGAGAACCGCTGGGTGGTGAGCTTAGGAGAGGTAGCTGATAATGATGTGGTGACGGAGGTGGATGGATACCGTGCCCCCACGATCCATGCCAGACAGTTTGAACATGTTGAGCCCGGTGCGGCGTTCCCCTCTATCGGCGCATGGGTTGCCGCCATGGATGCTGAGACGGCACGGCTGGCACCGTGGGCCAAGAGGCAGCACAAGCTGTCCTCCATCGCCGAACGGTCCTCGGTGGTGTGGGTTGAGTCCGCGGGGCACTACATGGAGGTCCGTCGCGGGTCTAAGACGAAGTTTGCTGCGGGGGAGCGTCGCACGTGGGCCACGGTAGATGAATGGCTGGTATCTCTGACACCCCCACCTGTCAAGAAGGAGGAGGCCCCTGCTCCTGCAGTGGTGAAGGCGTTTGATGCAGAGAAGTTCAAGGAGACATGGATCAATCTTCGTGACCTGACCAAGAAGGAGACAGGGACGCTGCGTTCCGCATATGTTATGCAGCTCTGTCAGTTCCTCCTGGACTCGCGCCCTGCGGCGGAGGACTGGCTGGCAGAGAATCCCACCTGGCGCTACTCTGCACGGGCCATCGTGCAGGACTTCAGCTTGAATCCGGGTCACACGGTGGCGCATGATGCGGTGGCCGCCTTCCTGGCGATTTTCTAAACTCCTTGGATTCTACAAACAAACAAAAAGACAGAAAACAAAATAGAATAGATATTTTGATTTGTGTGTTTGTGTGGTTGAGGGCTGTCGATTGACCGTTACAAAAGTTGATACTACTATGCCATATGAAATGGATAATTACGACGACCTCTAACACTACAAACATACACACAGGCACAATGAATCCCACTGACTTATTTCAGCTTCCCGCGGGGACGGGGTACATGCCCTGGTCCGAAATGGAAACGGTGTACACCGACTTCGCTGCCGCTATGAAGAAGCGTGGGCCCGAATACTTCTACGACTATAACCCCGTCACAGGACAATGGATGTTGAAGGAGAGCCATCAGATGCGTGTGTTGGTCCTGATGCAGATGGACTTAGACACTGTGACGCTCGGTGATGCACCCAAAGATGCTGCTCCAAAGAAGGAGAGCAAGAGGACAGTGGTGTTCTTCACAGGCAAGGCACGCATGTCCGCTGATTCCGTGCTCAGGGACATGCCGGAAAAGGGAGAGTCCATAACCGTGGCGTCCTTCATTGCAACATATCCTGAGTTGGCAGCGTCATTCGATGGGGCTGACCGTGACGGTCGCATGGATTACTTCTTCACCAAACACGTCAAGCGTACTGAGGACGGCGCGGCTGTGTATGTTCCCATTGGCGAGAACGCACAGCTGTTCCGCGAGATGCTTGAAGAGGAGGCGAACGCACGCTATGATTGAGGTTGGTTGTGGCACAAACAAACACAGAAAAAAAGAAACAGAGATATTTTGGTTTGTGTGTTTGCGTGTTTGAGGGCTGTCGAGTGTGTGCTGGGCGAAAAAGTGATGTGCTGTGGGCCTGTGTTGGATGGGCTAACAGAACGCAAAGACAAAGCGAACTACGACACGACAATGACTATCACCACCATCAAGTTCAAGGGTCCTGGTGTCGAGAGTACAGTGACACTGCAGGAGGATGGAAGGGTTACCTTGGTGGAGGGATTCTACATGGTGGTTACGATAATTCCTGGGTGGGAAAGCTATCATGAACAGAAGCTGGAGGGTGGGACTGTGTATTCATCTGTCAGTGCATGGGTCACCGACATGATTCACTTTCTGAGCACGGGATTTGGTGTTGTGAGTTCGGAGGATGTGATTATCTACACCGACAGTTCTGCCGTATCTTGGATCAAGTCCAAGAAATCCTATAAGGAGATGCGGCGGGGGGCCAAGAAGAAGTTCTCCGCGGGAGAGCGCAAGTACTGGCCCACGATTGAGGAGTGGCTGGCTTTTCTGCCCAAGCTAGATGCGGTTCTGGCATTGTAACTAACAAACAGAACAAACCACACACACACACACCACAAACATGAACCAAACACTCGTTTGATTCTGGTTGGTTGTAAAAGGTGAACAGGTAGGTGCACGGGTGCCTGCACAAACAATGACAAGATGCAGATAAATCAAGTTATTACTAGAGCATCTATTCGGAAACAGCAAGCTAGTAAGATACTAGTCCGCGTTGGCAGATTCTTGCGTCTTATACGAAGATATCTCTGTAGCCCTCCTGCCTCTATGACTCCAGGACCAATGCACAATATTTTGGCCTACAAAAGATTACTACTGGCCTCTTTTGAATTCTTAATAACTTTGTCAATATATCCCATTTTTTGCCACAATATTAGAAAGATTCTGTATTCTGACCCACAGGCGCATGCACCACTACTATTTTGTTCGTCATCATCGCAGTAACATGCACCTCTACACTCATTCAAAATACCATTTACTGGATATATGTATTCTATGAGTTTGACCATGATTGAGGCCGACTTTTTTAATATCTTCATAGTTGGGAGTTCTTCATAATCTCCATACCAATCATACGCAGGTGGTGGGGCAACCCAATCTTCACTCATAGAAAACTGGTTGGTTCTACGATATTCTTTATTTATAAAGATATTGCTATTTTTTTGTAGCTCTTCCTGTGCATCTGAAATAGCTTTGTATTTATCTGTCAGATACATTTCACGTTGCATCTTCCACTGTTCTTTTGCGTCTCTGACAATCTTCTTGGCGGTTTCCCATTCTTCTAATTCTGGACACAACTTTATAAATTCAGTTGTTTCTTCAATCTTGTCTTTCCTATCGGCAAAATATTCAGACAATAGTTTGTAACCCTGATCAACATAGTACTTCATATATATATCCTGCCCATTGGCATTCAGATATGAAACGACCCATGGGCGCAGATGAGATTCCCATATATCTGCAATACGGTGGATGCAATATGTCGCGGCTTCTATATCCCCTCCAATATACTTCTTATCAGCAGTTCGCATAGTTAGTATTCTCCCATTTTCTGAACAATATGTACCAAGAGTGCCGAAGTATTCATCTATCTCTTTGTATGGTCGCCAATCCATACGGTACTAAAAATATATGATGATTCTCTTAAATGATGTGCATATCAAAATTCTGTTTTTATGAAAGCTTAGGCAGAGAGAAGTAGACAGGCTGGAACTGACATGGCTAGCCCTACGCAGCTCACTGCGATGGCCGTGCGCACAAGATCGTTGCGATAGGCTGGAAGTATCGCCGCAATCAGGCTCTTTTCATCGAGGGTCGTTTCGGCCTTGTAGGAGGAGAGCACGATATAGGTCAGAAAGGCGCCAGGGTTGCTACGTTCAGCATACCTCAACCAGAACTGCCAGTATCTTCTGGACATGCGCCCTGGGGATGACCTCCAGGGGGATAATGGTGTCGTCCTCTTCTGGCACGGGATGGCTGCGCAGGAACGGTGCAGTCCGCGTCTGCGCTCCAAGGCTGGCGTATGAACTGCTGCGACCAGATACGTGCTGGTGGAGAGGTGAGGGGTTCCTTTTGGCACATGAAAAAGTTGATGCAGTATGCGGGCTTGGGTGAATACAAGTAACTTTCAAAGATAGGAAGTTTAGCATTCACGATGTCTCTTACAATCACTAAGACTGATGACTCCTGTGAGGTACAAACCTACAAGACTCGCTTCAACTGGGCCCATCCATTTACAGTGACGGTGACTCCCACGCGCCTCAGTATCTCGGAAAATACTTGGGATGAAGCTACTGAAGACTACATTCCTTCAAAACATCTGTATGATTATACGTATCAGAAGCTTTGGATCGGTGAGGATCTGTTACATTACGGGTCAACATGGGAACCATCATGGATTGGTAATAGTGTATTGGCCCAGATAGGGGATAATCGCTATCTATATATCTGTGATGAGATATGTGAGTTTTCCATGGCTGATGGTGACAGTCCTGTTACATACAACAGTCATATTAATTGGGATGATATTCCTTATCCAGTATTAATTGGTAAGACACATACGTATCTCATGAATGAGTATGCCATTATTCCGAATATGGTGTTGGAACCTGATGAAGACCCATACAACCAATACTATAGGGGCGAAGTAGGGAGGAAAAATAGATTCCGTACTAATCTTGTGTATAAGAGCACTTGAATATATACTGAGGAGACTGAGAAAGAAAAAAGATGAGTGTGTTATTTTTGTTTCTCTCTTTTGCGGCAGCCAGTCTGTTCGGCTTGGTGGCAATTTCAACCGAAGCAGATATATATGAGAAATCGGCGGCGCTGCGTAGTGGTGGCAGGCGGTGACTGCAAAAAGTTGACACATGACAGATTGTAAGCCCGTCATCTGTGGGTGCAGCTCTACGACAAAGTTACACCCAAGAACCATGAGCTCTCAAGTTACTGAAGAACAACGCGCGGCCGCTCTGGCCTGGCTCACGACTCCTGTTCGCTGCCCGCGACGCTGCCCAGACTGCCACGGTTCTGGCTGTGGCATCACACCAGAGGACTGTCTTGAACTCTTCACCGTGCCTGCGGGACTCGGGCTTGCCGTGGCCGTTGTCCGCGAGGAGTTGGAAAGGGAGTACAAGGAGTATCTGGCACAGCTCAAATCAGCCGCTGCCGTTCCAGAAGCCAACACAGAGGGAACGATGACCGAAAGGCTGCCGCCGAGCGACGGTCCAGACAGCCGGACTGCCGCCTCGGCTGAATCGGAGATTTGTGAGTGGCTCGGCACGGAGGTCCCATGTGAGCCGGATTGTGCCGGCGGATGTGAAGGTGCGGGCTGCGGCTACACTCGATGGGACAGGGTGGGATTCCTCAAGGATGTGCCGCCGGCCGTGGCCGCCTATCTCGAGAAGAAGCGGGCGGAGGACGATGCGTATGAGAGAGAGCGGGAAGAGGAGTATGAGGCCTGGAAAGAGCAGTACATGGAGGAACGGGAGGGGATGTGGTAATGTTGCGGTCATACAAAAATATAAGAACCTTTTTGGTTACAGAACAAGAGACCCATATGCCACCAATCCAGGTAGGTCGACACCGAAGAAGTGGGTGGTCCAAGACAGCGCTTCGCGATTTGCGGCGAATGTGGCCGCTGCAACAATTCCTGCTATTGGTGCAATGAGATTCCCTGACTGGATAACCAGGTACAGGCACGCCGGTGCTGTCAACAGAATCGTGGTCATGTCCAACTGTTCTGCCACAGGGCTCTCTGTTGTATGGTACCAGGTGCTTGTAAGTCCTACAAGTGTGATGATGAGACCTGCCAGTTGTTTTCCATTGCTGAACGCGATGGCTGCCAGGATGAATAGTGCAATGCAGAAACAGATTCGCAAGCCTTGTAATGGTGCACCCATATTGTGTGCGGTGAAAAGGTGCTGCATGCCGTTGGCTCTAACACAGCTGTGTGGGTGCAGCTCTAAGACACAGTTGTATCCAAGAAACAATGGCAGCGAACATGACACATGAAGAGATAGAGGCTTGGTTGAACACCAAGATACCCTGTGAGCCAGACTGTGGTGGCGGATGTGAAGGTGCCGGTTGCGGGTACACGCGGGAGGATATCCTTGGCAGCTTCAAGGTATGGCAAATCCCTGCAGATGTTCGACGGTATCTGGCCGAACGCGGGTGGGATGAGTTCAAAGGGACAGAGAACTATGAAAGGGAAAGGGAAGAAGATGAACGTCGGTGGGAACGAAGGGAGCGACGAATGGAGGGAGATAGAGGGCGGCATAGATAAAGGTTTGCGCGATTGTGTGTGTGCGGTTGATGCGAGTGCAAAAAAGTTGATGGTATGGCTGTGTTTTGGCTGGTGTTTGCAAGACGACGACGATAGTAACTAACAACTAAGATGACTCAAATCTCGACAATCACGATGTACATCAAGCCTTCTGGTGCAAAGAGCTCTCTGGATTTGGAGGAGAAGTCCGTGCCCGTGTATGCAGAGGGAACGGCAGCAGGGCTCACAGAGGCACAGCTCCTTAGCTTCAAGCCGTTCACGGCTTGGGTCGATGGGATGAACCCTGAGCTCTACGTGGAGAGCATCACGGTGACGGATGTCCATTGGTTCGGCCCGCGAATCGGCTTCCTGACCATCAAGTCCGTGACGCGTCTGATGGGCGACGGTCCAGCTCTTCCTGGTATCGCATTCCTTCGCGGCGGCTCCGTGGCTGTCCTCGTAGTTCTCCGCTGCGAGGGCCGCAAGTACGTGCTCCTGGTCAAGCAGCCGCGCGTCCCCGTGGGCCGCTGTGCCCTTGTGGAGCTCCCTGCCGGTATGCTGGACGGAGATGGCAACTTCGCGGGTGTGGCTGCCAAGGAGATGCGGGAGGAGGCGCACATCGACTTCAAGCCCGCGGAGATGGTCTCCATGTCGGACTTCGTGGGGCACAAGCAGTATCCCAGCCCTGGCGGCTGCGACGAGTTCATCGAGTACTTCTACGCCTCTGCGGCGGTCACACCGGCCTTCTTGCGCGCCATCTCTGGCCGCGCCACAGGCGTTGAGAATGAGCGCATCCGCCTCACGTATGTGCCCTACGAGGACCTCTGGACTGCCACGGGAGATGCAAAGGTCGCGACAGCCTGCCATCTCTACGAGAACCTCGTGCGCAACCGCTACATGGGGGATGAGGTGACCACTACGCGGGTCTTCCGTGGGCCCGTTGAGCTTGACGGCGTAGCGGCGGAGCTCAAGGAGGAGTAAGAGAGGTCTACAAAAAACAGAATACATACAAAATCAAAAATAAACTACAACACATTTTTGGTACGACACAGTGTTTAAACCTTCTTTATAATGCCATGAGTAATGTCTGGTGGTTTCATGCAAATTGTAAATTACTGTGACCCAAACCCTGACTGGGTCCTTGGCGGCTATAATCAAAAAAACATCTATTATTATAGACCGTTCAATAGAGAATCACACTTATCACTTGAAGCCCCAGACAGTCGTCAATGTGAAGGGCCGCATGAAACATTCTTTGATAGCCCCATTTATATAGTTTCTGAATCTCGGTATAATTTTGAATTTGCGGACACAACTTATTTTACATTTGCTCTTCCAGCCAACTACACAACATATGTGAATGCTGGCTATGGATGTCGGCAGCTTATTGACTGCATTGGAATTACAAATGATTACGTTACGTTTGATATTAGACATCGTAAGTTTCTACAGTTAGATGACGCATATTGGTCCACACATATTGACGATATACCTACGCTTATAAATTCAGGTAAAACCGTAAAAGTACCAGTCCCATCTTCTTTATTTCAAGAAATCTCTAGGGGATGTGATAAGGCAACTATTAGAATTAGACTACGGTCGCTGGATTATCTATATAAATGTTGATGATATTCTTCAGATAGTAACCTCCTGCAAATGTCTGGAGGCCCTATGTATCCAGAATGTTGTAGTGCTCTCTGGCACGTCATGACATGCACCGCGTTCATCTTTATACTTCATGATGTTGCGATGCATATTAATATAAACTGGTGCCATTACACTGTCTCTTAAACATATATACGCTGAAGGATATTCTGTTGTGGAATAATTGGGTTCAATCATTTCTTTCTGAAGACGAGTTTGCTGTCTGCTGATTTCTGCATCAATATCTGATTTGTTCAACCCCATCTGCTTATAGTTGGCGCTAAGTATTTGTAGATTGCTTATAGTTCTTTGTATTTGGTCACACTGAGATTCCTTCCTATATATTGTTGATACCACTTTTCTACCAACCGTATGTATAGCATTGTATAGTTTCTGCAGGAGTGGTGATGGGGTCACCATATAGGATGGGGATTTTACGACATCGGTAGAAGGAGGGAGGGATGCGCGCCATTCTGCTTCAGAACTCCATCGCTTGGGGCTGTTTTCACATAGGTTCTTGCCGGTTAGTTCTCCACGACGTACCTCCAAGACATGACCGGCCTTTGTGATGACCACTGTCCGTTTCTCATCACCAATAGTGTAAGAGTACTTCATCGTACTAACTGTTGTGCTGCGTCGTGTGGTCTCACTTTTGTCTATCCAGTATAGAATGCCGTCACAGACTCGAAAAGCTGGCCGAAGCCGCAGCTACAAGATTCATGACAATGGAGGCCGCCCATTCACAGTCGATGTGAATGAACACCAGCGGAAGCTGAGTATCTCTGTAAGTTATCCTGATAGTAAGACCGGTATGTCAATGCCACCGACCCACTTCAAAGATTACACCTTCAAGCGCATCTGGATTGGCGACGATGTCTTTCATTTTGGCAAAAAGACAACTGGGTGGGACCCCAAGTGGAAGGGCAACAGTATCCTGGCGCAACTCTCTGCAACTCGCTTCCTCGAGATTGGCAAGGATATCTTCGAATTCACCCTGATGCCCGGTGATGCACCAGTTGCCTACAGCAGCTATGTAGGAAATAGCGATGTCCCGTATCCCTACTTGGTCGGCAAAACACATACCTACCTCATGATTGAGGATGCCGTGATTCCGAATGATGTGCTCGATATGAAGCGGGATGCATATGAGCAGTACTACGGATTCAAGGAGGAGCATGCGCATATGGCTGCCTCTGCGAAGAAGTTCAAGAAGAAGATGATTCATAAGCGGGTATGGTAACTCTATTTAGAGCCGCTTGCATGCAGAGGCGAGTTTCGCCAGACCGGCTATGAGCACCATCACTGCTAGTGCAGTCTCCACCCAGTCTGCACCTGGCATCGGATTCATGTGGTGCTTGTAAAGAAGATAGGCTAGAAAGATGTCCATCTCGCTGTAGTTCGTGTTAGCCAGCTACACTCTATGACAGTTTCACCTTTGTGGGTGTGTCATTCAGCCCGACCGTTTTGATAAACACCGGCATATCCTCCTCCATCCTATCAAATCGGAAGTAGCCCACCCGTTCGAACTGGACGGACCCTTCCAACGGTACATCTGGATTGATATACCCATAAGCCCGCGTCACCGTTGACGACACTTCTACATCTTCATACAGTTCAAAGATAGCGGGTCTGGCTGTTGCCACTGGCACCCAGTGCAGAATACCCTTCACCTTCTTCGGATTCGCGGGTTCTGTAATAGTTGTGTGTACGTGTGTTTCTGTGTGCCCCGTGTAGGCAATGAATGGGCCATGGCGGAGGCGCACTGTCTTTCCTGGGGCAAGGCGGTAATAATCCGGCGAATCCACTTCGCGGAAGTCGGCTGCATCAATATAGACATCGGTACCTCCCGTCACCGTAACATGAACTGGATGGATGACCGCCATGTGTTTGGGCGCAGTGGCAAACAGATGGGCGCGTAGATGATGCAGGACAATGTTCTTTGAAAGAACGGTGTCGCGCATGTCCAGGCCAGAAATGCCGGCCAGGCTCTTCAGAATCTCGGGCGTGAATCCGCGTCGGCGAAGACCGCGGATAGTGAAGAGTCGTGGGTCATCATAGCCGCTCAGAGACCCGTCCTCCACAAGTGGGATAATCTTCCGCTTGGACAATGACACTCCCTCCACATTCAGACGACCGAACTCAACCACTGTTGCCGGTGTGAGCCCCAGTTCAGTCACGGGCCACATGTAGAGAGGACGGCGAATGTAGAACTCCGATGTGCAGTAGGAGTGCGTGATACCCTCCAATGCATCCACGATTCCGTGACTGTAGTCGTAGGATGGATAAATGCACCAGGTTGTTCCTGTACGATAATGCGGCGTGTAATTAATCCGGTATGCTACGGGGTCTCGCATCACGGCGTTCTCGTGTGCCATATCGATTTTGAGGCGGAGTACACACTCTCCTGCCTTGTAGTGTCCATCCCGCATCAGGCGGAACTCTCGGAGGTTTTCTGCAGGGTCTCGGTCTCGCCATGGGGATGCGATGCAGGTGGCGCGCCCCTCCTTGATTGCATCGGATGTCGAGAAATCTACATATGCTTTGTTTTCTGTGATAAGGCGCTCGGCAAAGTCATAGAGGGTGCCGAAGTAATCACTGGTGGCCGTTACGCGCGAAGGTTTGAAGCCCATCCATCGGACATCCTCTTCGATAGCGTCGGTGAACTCTGCACGTTCGGTATCGGGGTTCGTGTCATCGAACCGCAGAATGCATTCAGTTGACGGATGATGGTCGAAATCATAGAGCATGGCCTTGATGTGACCGAGATGCAGGTAGCCGTTGGGCTCTGGGGGGAAGCGGGTGCGAATCATGTTCGTCGTATGTTTCCCTGAGTTTTTGTGCTAGCCATGTCATTTTTGCACACACTTAAAAGTTGAAGCGGTGGGCTACCTATTACCGGCTTAGTAGGACACCTTCACAAGACAGAAGAAATGGACTACAAAGATCCAAAAACGCGCTCAGAGACGAAGAAGCAGGGCAAGCGTGGTGGCGGGCCTTACTCTGCCAAGCATGTGCGGATGGCGGAGGAGCTGGCTTGCAAGCGAAGGGCCCAACTAAAGAAATCTGCAGAGGTCGATAGAGGGAGATGAGTGACGGGGCGCTAATGGAACTCGCCAGTCGCGGCAAAAAGGATTCCTACTTCATCCAGGAGCCCAAGCGCACGTGGTTCGGTGCCGACTATCATCGCCGCCATGCCGCAGTCCGACAGATTCAGATTATCGAGCCAGAGACTCCTGCTCTTTTTGGTTCCTGGGTCGACATTGAGCTGCCCCGCGGCGGTGACATCCTGAAATCTATGGATATCCGTATTCAGATGCCGACCTGGCTGCCACCAGAGGTCGCTGCTATCAATCGCGAGACCGGTTATGATGTATTGGTTCAGTCGAAGACACCAATGTTGGGGTCCCCGCACACAAACGCGTACGCGCATTTTGGCTGGACAAACGGCATCGCGAACTACTTGATTGACCGATGGGCGCTGTTCGCCGACAATGTGCAGCTGGCAGAGGGCTGGGGCTTCTTCAATTCATGGTTTCCCGACATGGAGACCACGCAGATGCATGCCCCGCTGATTCACGCGGTCACGGGGACACATGATGGTTCAGAGAAGGCTATCCAAATGAATTCGACCGTACCGGAATTGGTGTTCCGTCTGCCGTTACCAGGGTGTCAGGTCAAAGGGGATATGGGCCTACCGCTGTGTGCTATGTGGGGACAGCGCCTGTACGTGCGCCTGTGGTTGAAGGATAGGACAAAGTTGGCAGAGAGTGGTGCATTAGCTACTGGTGAGGTCGGTGGGATGCCACGGTATGAACTCTGTCCAGAACCATGGGGCGGGAAAGATATTCAGGTGTATCTAAATGGGGCACAGTTGCCGGGTACCTACAAAACAAAGAAGGAGTGGGAGATGGGGCAGCCACGTGTGTATGCTCGGTGCACGATTCTGAAGGTGGATGAAGGGCTGCGGGCTGATTTGCAGAAGATGCGTCACCAGATTGTGTTTCGCCAGCAGCAGCGGGATGACTGGTTCATCGATGATGCTGCGTGGAATCCGGCGGCTACATTCAAGAAGCAACTGGAGATTCAGGGGTTCTTCCAGGCACTGTTTCTCGGGTTCACGAGCAAAGCACGGGAACTCCAGAATAAATATCGTGACATTAATCCACCGTCGAATCCGGCAACGGGGCCGGCGAATGCGCAGGATTGGCTTGTGACACTGGGGCTAATCGTCAATGGTGAGGAGCGTATCGGGTTCTGGCCGCCGAAGAAATTCCAACAGTTGTCGAATAACACGCAGTTGCGGCGCGATGTGGAGGTGGCGTTGTACTATCTTGTGTTCGGTGTGAATCCGGAATATGAGCCGGCGGGTACATTCAATCTGACACGCACACAGAAGGCACTGTTGTCGCTGCAGCTGGAGAATATCCTGGTGGACCCACAGATGAACTCACGACAGACTCGTGCCACGGTTATGGGGCTCGCGTGGAATGTGTTTGACATCAATGGTGGACGTTCACGATTGGTCTACATGGATGAGCCGTTCTTTGTTGCAAATGGGCCTGGCTCTATTTGAAGTTGGAGACGACTGCACGATAGTTTCGCGTAAGATAGTCGTTCCAACCATCGCCTTCGTACGACATTAGGAATAGACCGATGAAGCTGAAGAGGACTCCTACCAGCTTTGTGGGTGAGATGCTCTCTGCGAAGATGAACAGGCCGATGATTGTGACGATGAGGTCACTGCTGAGATCCCAGACCAGATTCATGATGGTCAGTGTCTCTTTTTCGAGGGCCTTCAGAAAGAGAAAGGGGCTGGCACCGTATAGGAGAACGGGGATTATCATCCACCACATGCTCCAGCCCTTGCTGACAGCCTTGATTGTGGGAAGTGTTATGGAATCCATGAGGCCGAAGGCTGCTCCGAAGCTGAGAGTGCGCCAGTTTATCATTGTCTCTGTTGGTTGCTATCAAAAAAGTGATGGGTGATGAGGTGCACAATAGTGAGGTGTAGGATGACGACGACGATTACATCAATACAAATGCAGAAGTTCTGTGCATCCTGTCTGAAGGAGAATGGTGAACTGGATGAGAATGCTCACTGTAAGGCATGTGTGATTGCAATTGCTGAACTGGAGGAGTTCTTGGCGAATCAGCCTTGCAAAGGCGGGTGTGGAAAGGCAGACAAAGACTGTGAGTGTCCTGCGACAGAGTGTGAGTACTGTTTGACCGTGTTCAAGGTCGCAGATGGTTACGGTTCATTCTGCAGTCGCTACTGTCTGAACGCTATGGAAGGTGTGCACTGCTACTGCTGTTATGACTAAGGTTGACTGGGGGCGGCTTTCAGCTTGGCTGAATTCAAGATGCAAACACATGTATGGTTACAACTTGTATGTATAGCCCTCTTTGTAGCGATTCTTGCAGAGGGTGCAAGGCACTCTGACGAAGTATCAATTGAGAGACTTGCAGTAGCGATGGTCCCCTTCTTTGCATTTGCGGTATATGTATTCGCGGTAATGGAATAAACACCAAAAATATGTTGCTTTTTGGTTTTTGTTTCTTGTTCTTTTTTGGGTTATAGGCTTATTGTGTGGGGGCCTACCAGACACCCTTTTGTCGTCATTGTTTGCTGTCTTACCAGACACCCTTATCTCCGCGGCGACGGTCACTCACGAGGCCAGCGTTGAACTCGCCATCCTCGTCCTCCTCCTCTGCAGGCTGTCCTGCATAGTAACCGTCATCCTCATCGAGGTCGCAGCGGTATGCGGGGTCATCGTCGAATCCGTCATCCAGGGTGCGACGGGGGAGCGATGCTAGGCGGCGCTGGTGCTCCGTGTAATGGTCAAAGCAGGGGCGGTTCAGGGCTCGGTCACGGTGCTCCATAGCCTGGCGAACCGCCTCCTCCTCGTCAACGCGTGCGGATGCCGCTGCGATGCGCTGGGCCATGGAAAGAGGCTTTACCTCTGGCTCGGCCAGAGCAGTCCAGGAGTTTGTTGATGGTGCCGGTGCTGGCTTTGAAGATGCCGATCCCCACATGCTCTTTGGTGCAGAAGCAGCGGCGGCAGCAGCAGTTGCCGTGCCAGATAAAGACCCATCGATGACAAGAGACACTCCTGAAGAAGCAGCAGGCTTCTTCTTTGCAGGGGCTGCACCCAGGGTGGGGTAGCTCTCCTCATCATTCATATCCATGGCCTTCTTGGCGATTGCAGCTGCCTCTGCAGCCTTGCGGCGCTCCTCGACTGCTAGCTCTGCGCGATAGCGGGCCTCTGCAGCCTTCTCCTCAAGGCGCTTACGACGGTCCTCACCTGCAGCCCCGCCTCCAAACGCTGCTGGTGCCTCACGGCGACCGCCGCCTCCTCCAAATGCAGAAGGTGCGCCATCCTGCTTCCATGTACGGGTAGCACCCGTGAAAGCTGCTGGAGCCTCCTGACGGGGCGCTGCTCCGCTTCGCGAAGACCCGAAGGCTGGCGGAGCCATCCTACGTTCGCTGCTTCCAGCAGCTCCGAATGCCTGCGGAGCAGGCGCCCGTTCACCACTGCGTGGTGAACCGAATGCAGCCGGAGCCTGCTGACGACCAACCGTCATCCACCCATCCTTATTGCTTACGTTACTGTTGCTCATTCTGCTGTTGCTGTTGGATACGTCGTGTGTGTCCTGCTTTGTTTGGGTATTGGGTCGGCACACCAGTCAACTTTTTTACACGGTCAGTCCAGCGACCCACGCTTCATAGTCAAGCGGCTCCTCTCTGATGGATGGCGGCGGTGCAGGATGGGTTGCAGGCTTCTGGACACCACGCCCGTGACTCTTCTCCTGGTCGACCTTGGACCACTCATCAGGGATATCATCTGGAAAGTACGCCGCATAGAACTGCTCCAATACATCATCGTCCGGAAAGGCAATGGTGTTTTCCTCTTCATCCACTTCGATACCGAAGTGAAGTAGTGCCTTGCGCCAGAACATACAGGCCTCCCCCAGTGCCGGAATTGGGTCACGCACATCCTCGATATTGGTGTACTTGTATTCCAGGGCACCGCGTGTTGTGCCCGCGTGCAGTGCCTCGGGCGGAATGGGGTACTTGCGTGCGGCGCGCCGGCCGATATTGTCGGTCCAGGTCGCCCAGTCCTTGCGATAGCTGTAATCCGATGGCAGGTCCACTGGATGTAACATTAGGGCACGTTCATGGACAGGGCTGCACAGGAGAAGAATGGCTGTGCCTTGCGCGGCGGCCTGCTGAATGGGGTCGAATGCATCGATGTTGGCTTGCAGCTGAGGGATAATAGGCTGCAGGTCGGGTGTCCCCATTGTTTGAAGTGCTATCCATACCGTGTCAGCGCTCAACGTGGGCTGGGCCGCCTGCAGTAGCCAGAAGGCTTCGGTGCGTCGACTGGTGCGAATGGCTCTATCTAGCGCGACCCACCATGCATTTCCGTCAGTCAGGTCAAGGGCTTCATCTGCCATTGCTGTTAGGAATGCAGCGGGGGGATTGCGGACCTGTGTGTTGGGTGCAGATGCAGGTTTCTCTCCTTGACCAGCTGTTGCTGTCATGAACCTGGCAACAGTCATATCGCGGGCCCTGTGAATCGCTTCATTCGCGCGGAGCACTAGGGAAACCCAGTGCCTGGGTTCGGTGGGTTTGAGGGCCATGAGTGTAGGGTCAAATCCGCCGCCATATGCGAGCCATGTATTCTTGATAGTGCCTTCTGCTGTTCCAGGTTCATCGGAAACGACGAGCTCCCAGGCCCAGAAGAGTGCGCGGGTGGTGTAACCGTGATAGCCACGAAGGCACAGCTGCAGTGCAGCGACGACTTCGTCCATTTCATACAGATGACGGGTAAGGGGCATCTTGTCTTTGGTTGGTGTCCTGATTATGGCGGTTTGATATGGTTATGCGGGTCAAATTTAACCCAGGCGGGCGATGGCGGCGGTGCGGAACCACTGTGGGTCGGCTGTCCATGTGCGAATCCAGAATGTATTGTACTGATTTGAAGCGGAACCCCATGGGCCCTCTGAAAAAATACCGAACGCTTCGTGTGCAGCACTACCGGTTGTATCTCCGCCAGCAACGAGCTGAACACGGCGATATGTGCCAAAGTGGATTGGGTTTGGATTGCCAAGTTGCGTGTATGTATGGACAACTGAACCCAAGTCTTTCAGAATATCGCCGGCTTTCAACGTTGTTCTATTGCCACTCAGATCCGGAAATACAAAGGCTGTCGTGGCAATATCAGATGTAGCCAATGTGAACTGATGTGCATCCATTACAGATGTAACAGTTCCTGTACCATCTCTGCGGGCTACCCAATTAAGATAAGGGGGGTATGGGCTTGGTGGGGCAAGGGCACCTCCAGATAGGTTCATATCAGCCATTACAATAAAGTACTTCGTATGTGAGTCGCGTGTTGCGGGCTTTCTCAGTGCCGATGACATCCTCTATTCAGGGGTGCTAAAAAGGTCTAGTGGCGACGATGGCCAGTTCACGGCAGAGGCGTGACAGCTTCTCAACGCGCCCCGTCTCCCAATAGCTCTTTTTGAATGGGAAACCCGCATTCGGTTTCCAGCCACCTGCGACGGGGCTCACGAGGCGATTCTTTTCGTTCGCGTGCTTGATGAGGTCCACAAGTGTCTGCACGGAACAGGATGCGCCGTCTGTTCCTGTTACTGGAATAAAGCCGAGGTCCATGCGAACGGCTGTGCTGGGATACTGAACGCTGTCGGCGGTCTCTTCGGCCTTGCTCACATCGAGAAACATTACGGATGCGTATTCGGGGCCGCTGCGATTGTCGCTGGCTACGTACAGCTGCCAGTTCTCGGGAGGGGGCTGATGCTTACGACTGGGGATTTTGTACGCGGGGTCTCGGCGGCGCATGGAGGAACGTAGGGCTTTGAAATCGTCGAGTGTCATATGGCTTGTAGGGTCACCTGGGATTGTGGCGATGTTACCGGCACGGTGTTCGGCGGTGACTTTGGCATTCAGAGCGGGGCCGGTGGTGCAGGTGCGCTCGTGGAGGCGAATGACCTGCTGGAGATATTCGGGGTGTGCTGTGAGGAAACGCTGGCCGGTCAGAGGGTCGCGGTCATTGCTGCAGTTGTCGGTGAGCCAGGCCAGCATCGAACGACGGTCTCCAAGCGGAACTACGCCGGACATACCGACGGGCAAATAGGGTGGGGCTTCGGATGATGCGACTCGTGGTGGTGCGGCGGCAGCAGGGCTAGCAATATTGTATGTGACGGGTGCTGGTACTGGTGTTCTTGCTACTGGTGGTGCTGGTGCTGGTGCTCGAACGCGCTTGTATGTGCGCCCGCCGATTTTAATGCACCGACCCGTAGCGGGATTGCGATTCATTCCGGGTGGACATGGTACGACTTCATCTGAGCGGAGAACTGGAATAGCAGGGGCACGATATACGGGTGCTGTAGCAGCAGTGCCGACGCCTGCTCCAAAAATCGAAGCCACACGGGGTCTGCGAACGGTTGATCTGGGTGCAGGTGCAGGTGCATAGGCGTAGCTGTTGGGAAGACTCCCTTCATTAATGAGTTTCTGCGCTGTGCGACCCGTGAGTTTCACGCATCGCAAAGTACGGGGATTTAGGACTGTGCCTGGTGGGCAGGACATCACACTCTACTGGTGACGACGAGTTTTACGGGCTTTACGGGCTTTACGGTTTCTACGAGTCTTTCGAGTTTTACGGGCGCCGCCGCCCATTCTATATGAGCCACCACCTGCACCACCGCCGCCTGCAGCCGCACCGCCGCCACCGCCTGCTGCACTACCTTCTATACGTTCAGTTAGGCTCGCCTCTTGTGCGAGCAACCCCCTAAGACGCGGGTCAGCATCAGGGTTTAGAGGCGGTAAGTCTCGCAGAGAACGTAACCTATTTGCAAGTTTAATCTGTTTTTTGACATCAAAAATTTTATCACGAGTTTCGAGACGTGCAAACCTAGTTGCTCTTTCTAATAAGTCTCGTTCTGCAGTTGTAATTTCAAGTAGGTTTATTACATCTCCCTTAAATGATTTTGTACCAAGTTTGCCTGCACCAGGTACACTTGCGGTATTTACTGCCAGATTTTCAAGACGCTTTCCACTGCACGTTTTTAGTTGTTCTAGTAAATCTGCCATGCTGATTAGAAGATTGATGGATGCATCTGGTGTGGGAGCGATTCCATATCCCCTATGGTTAATTGTATAACCGGTTGTATCTGATACTCCTAATCCTAATAGTATTCCAATTGCACCTTTCACTGGGTCAGGTAATTCTATATCATTAGGTTTATCTTCTGCAAGTGCAATACGATAATGTATTACAGAATGGAGTGAGGTAAGTGCTGTCATACATTTGCGTGTGAGTGCTTTATCTTCAGCTGGGCGACCAAGCAATGATTTGCTAGGGTGTCCTAATCTGTTAGCAAGTTCTACAATATAAGTATCAACATTTTTCATAAGACGAACAAATACCTGTAGAGAATCTTCAATACCAAATTTGGCAGCTTTGGCCGTAAAATCTGCAGAAGCAGCTCCAAACCGTTGTTCAATTGCTGCAACTTCCTTCATAGCCGCAGCCCAGTTTCCTGTATTATCAGAGCCTCCAAACCATGCCATCCCTCTACTCCACACAAACTATTTTCCACCAGTAGGGATGCAATCACAAACACTAGCCAACCTCATCTCATTATCGGCTCTCTTTGTACCGGTAGCCGGTGCAGCATGGACCGGGTCTTGGACTCTACTTGTAGCGCTCGTCGGGGCGAACGCGGCTGTGGCGGGCCTCAAACGGCTGATTGGTGGCGGGTCAGGAGTCTGGGGTCGACCAGTCGGTGCGCACGGTTGTGGGGCACTCTGTGAAGGAGGTGGTGCTGCGGGTGAACCGGGGTTTCCATCCGGACATATGACGACAGTCACCATGTTCGTGACGGTGATGTGGCTCTGGATTTCCGAGTGGTGGGTACTGGCTGCTGGAGGTGTATGGACAACGGCCGTTGCCTGGTCGCGTTGGGTAAAACGCTGTCATTCTGTTGTGCAGATTGTCGGGGGCGCGACCTTCGGTATCGGATGCGGTTTCCTATTTGTGCGGTTTCTTGGGCCAAAATAGAGGGATGCCTGTCTGGAAGTTTCCACGGCGGTTTTCACGGGCTCATTGTATGCGGAAGACATGCAAGAAGATGGGGTTCACGGAGCGCGCATCATGTCGGCCGTATAAGAACTGCTACAGGACCACTAAGAAACGAACCAGTCGATAGCCGCTTGTCCGTGGGCCTGAAGAGCTCGGTTCGTCTGACTGAATGGCTTCGACCCGAAGAATCCCGTGTGTGCCGACAGCGGTGATGGATGCGCTGCTTGGAGAACTGTGTGACGTGACAGCAGAGGCTTGATAATGGGATTATCGAGCTTCTTTTGTGCATTCCGGCCCCAGGCAATGACAACGGTATGTGGTGACTGTGTTAGGGCGGTCGCAAGGAGTTTCGCGGTCAGTGCTTCCCAACCGATACCGGCGTGACTCAGCGGGGCTCCGACAGTGACCGTGAGTACATCATTCAGCAGGAGAACGCCCTGCTTGGTCCAGCCGGTGAGGCAACCACTGCTGTTCTCAATGCCCACATCCGACTTCAGCTCCTTGAAGATGTTCTGCAGAGAAGGCGGCAGCTTTGTGACCGATTGCGGTACACTGAATGCGAGCCCATGAGCATTTCCTGCAGTTGGATACGGGTCCTGTCCGAGGATGACGACGCGGATGGCAGCGGGGTCTGGGCAGGCGCGGAGTGCGGCGAACACATCCTCTGGCTGTGGCTGAATCTGGGCGACTTCGGCACGGTCGGTCACGGATTCGATGAGTTTGTGCCCTTCCGGCGTGCTCATGTAGGCGTCAATCACGGATTTCCAGGTCGCAGAAAGCCCGGTTGTGGACCACGGCAGAGGGCTCGTTGGGTCGGTTGTTGTTGGGTCATCTTCTGTGCTGGTTTCTTTGGTTGATTCTGCTGCTGGTGTTGGTGCAGCGCGTTTGGCAGCCAGGTTATCGTAGAATTCCACAACCGCTGGATGACAGCGAATCTTCCTGGGGTCGAACTTGTAAACATAGAGACCACCCAGACTGCGTACACGACTGAGTGCCACGTAGGCCTGCCCGTATTCAAATGTGGAGGGGCCGATATCTACCAGAGCCACATCCAGAGTGGCTCCCTGTGCTTTGTGAGTCGTGATTGCGTACGCTATGCGCAGAGGAATCTGCGCACGCCCGATGTCTGGATTATCAGCGAGCCACCATGTTGCGCGGTCGATGATGACGGGGTCCTTGCAGCCCAGAAAGCGGACAATCGGCAGCCCGCTCAGTGAATAGCCGGTCACAACACCGCGCGACCCGTTGACAAGACCCGCATCCTGGTCCATGTTCGTAATCAGCATCACCTGGGCACCCACACAGAGTTCCAGAGTGGGTTCGTAGGGCGCATCCGTGTCAAGGCGATTCAGTGCAGCCCGCACATCCGGGTCATCTGGGGTCGTCAAAGGCGATGCTGCATCCGTGGAAGAACGCTTGCTTGGGTCCTGTACATCCTGGGCTTCGTATGTGTGTCGCTCTCCTTCAAGGGCCGCCATGTTCACGCGATTCACCGTATCGACTTCCGCATTCCGATTGAAGAGAAGTGTGGGTCGGATTTCCATCTCGTGCCAGGCGAGCCCCTTGCGCTCTTGAAGCACTTTGATGGATTCGGGTGTGAGTCGACCCAGACGGGCTTCGGTCAACACCTGTTGGAATACCGGTTCCTTCTGTCGGACAAGCGTGACGAGTTCATGGACTTCGTCGACGAGGGTGTTCCAGAGCGGCGCTTCAAAGATGAACTTGATAGGCTCGTCTCCCTTCGTGACCGGTGGCAACTGACAGAAATCACCGGCCAGCACCAGTTGGAGACCGCCGAAGCGGATGGAGGCGCGCTTGCGCACACGGCGTGCAACCAGGTCGAGTTTGTCGAGGAATTCGGGTGTCATCATCGAGACCTCATCGATAATCAGGATTTGTGTAGAAACCCATCGACGGGTGGCGCGCTTGTTCTTGGCCACCATGGTCGCCAGCTGTTCTGGTGACTCACGGGCTAGTCCAACACCGGTCCAACTGTGGAGTGTCTTGGCGCCGTTTCCGAGGAGGAGTGCTGCGCAGCCCGTCATGGCGGTGACTGCGATGCGCATTCCGGCTTTTGTAGCCCAGTCGTAAATGGCGTGAATGGTGTGGCTTTTGCCTGTACCGCCGGCACCTGTCAAGAAGATGTTGCGCCCGCGCTTTATCGCTGCAAGTGCAGCGGATTGTTCGGGATTGAGTGTGGATGTCATTCTTCGTCGTGCCGGGTTGTTGGATGTGACCCGGCTGCGGTCACCTTTAAGCGCGTTCCAACAGAAAGAGTGCGTAAAAAGTGACGGCTTGCTACGCTAGCAGCGCGTTCTGGTACGACCGAAAATCGAATGAACAAGTACGTGATGTCCGTTGAGAACCCTGTGGATGCGGTTCAAATCCATGATGACGCAATTGCATCACGAAAGGCGCGGGATGCTGCCGAACCGCTGCTTCAGGAGAACCCCAATCGCTTCGTGATTTTCCCGATTCAGCACCATGACCTCTGGAAGATGTACAAGGACCATGTTTCCGTCTTCTGGCGACCTGAAGAGGTGGACTTGTCGAAGGACATGCGTGACTGGGCGCGGCTGAACGATGGTGAGCGGCACTTTGTGAAGCGAGTGCTTGGTTTCTTCGCGGGTTCTGATGGGATTGTGATGGAGAATCTGGGCCAACGCTTCATGAATGAGGTGCAGGTGCCAGAGGCGAAGTTCTTCTACGGAGTGCAGCTCATGCTCGAAACCATCCATTCGGAGATGTATTCGCAGCTCATTGACACGTACATTGAGGACCGCGCGGAGAAGATGGATATCCTACAGTCGATTCAGACGGTTCCATGCATTCAAAAGAAGGCGGATTGGGCCATGTCGTGGATTCAGAGTGAGGAGGCGGACTTCGCCACACGCCTCATGGCCTTCGCGGCAATTGAGGGAGTGTTCTTCAGTGGTGCGTTCTGCAGCATTTTCTGGCTCAAACAGCGCGGACTCATGCCGGGTCTGACAGCGTCCAACGAATTCATCAGCCGCGATGAGGGGCTGCATACGGACTTCGCCTGTCTGCTGTACTCGAAGTGCCGGAACCGACTGCCAGTGGACCGCGCACACCAGCTCATGCAGGAGGCCGTGGCAATTGAGAAGGAGTTCATTCTGGAGGCGCTGCCGTGTTCGCTCATTGGCATGAACGCGGCGCGGATGTCGGAGTACATTGAGTTCGTGGCGGACCGACTGCTGGTGTCGCTGGGCTATCCGAAGGCGTGGAATACGGCCAATCCATTCCCGTGGATGGAGCGTATTTCATTGGAGGGCAAGGACAACTTCTTTGAGAAGCGCGTAACGAATTATGCGCTGGCGGGTGTTGGCGTGGAGGCATCGAAGATGACCTTCTCGTTAGATGAGGATTTCTAATCCGGACTTGGAGGACTTTCAATGACCAAATGCAGCACGTGCATCTACAATCTTAACCACCCATTTCTCCTTCAATGCGTCACCGCCGAACGCGTAACAGTCCTTCAGAAGTTGTTCGGTCCACTCATTGAGCACTTCCTTGAGTGAAGTATCCTCATAATCGAACACACAAACGAGTTCGTACTTGGTGGCTAGAACCTCTGCTGTGATGACGAAGTCATCACTGTCACTGTCACTGTCACTGTCAGATTCGCAGAGTCGTTCATATCTGCAACATCCGTCGTATTCGCCCACGTACGTGATGCAGCATTTGGGGCATGTGATGTCGGCGCGGAGGTCAAGGTCATGGATGAGTTCAGTGCGAAACTGGCGGGCGAACTCACTTGGATTCGTTATCGACATTCTATTTAGTAGATACGATGTCGATACTTTAGTATTTGATTATATGATTAAGGAGTTGGTGCTTTCTGTACAATAACAGTAGACGCACATCCATCCTTTGTAACGGTTAATACTGTTTGTATATTGATTGTATCAAGGCTTTGACATGTTATAACCGAGGTTGGGTATACTACAATAAAATCTGAATTTGGAACTCCGCCGGCTTGCGTCCCATCACCAGTACCAATATAGTAATTATCATTTGGGATAATAGTATTTGTCGAAAGGTCAGTAAGAGTAACATCGTATGTTGCTCCTGAACATGCATTCACAGTAATGATAATACCGACTCCTGTAAAATTACCAAATGTACAAGTTGCAAGCGGATATCCTACTGGAGGGGGAGGGGGAGAAGTAACCGTACCACCAAATGCTTGTGGAAACCCTGGTATAAATGCTAATGGAAAGAGATTACTGATAGCAGTTTGACCACTGCACGCAGAAGTACATGCACCGCTGCTACCGCAGCACCCCGCATCTGTGGTCACCGGGCCACCGCTAGCCGGCTGCACAATGTACGACATCTTGCCAAGCTTGTAGTCAACGAACGAAGACTCGGGGGTTGTTTGCTCGTTCGTGATGGGCCCTGGTGTTGCAGCCGCGGCCTTGCACTTCAGGCGGTGCGTGCGAAAGCTCTGGGTATTGCTGTTGTCGAGCGGCATCTGTTCTATAGTGAGAGGCTATTTTTTGCTTGTTAGATGTAGGATGCAGAACGCGGATCGCAGTTATGCAGAACGTTTGCGACGTATGAAGGGGAAGATTTATGCGTCCGGTACACCGTATACACCAATAACAGATAATAGTTCTGACAATATGATAATAAAGATTGAATCGCAGATTCCTGTACGTCAGCAGAATCCAGATGGGTCGGTCATCGAGGTGTCATGCTGTGGTGGCAGTGGCCCAACGCCAGGATCTCCAACGACCGTCTATAGTGCAAACGGGTCTCCTGATTGTGCGCCGTTTAAAGTATTGGAAGGCTCAACCGCGAATGATGCATTCGTTGTCAATTATGATGTAAATGGCCAGGCTGTGTGGGCTGCACGTATACTCGGATTAGGAGGTGCTGATGCTCTATCGACCGCTTCTGATTCTGCATCAAATTGCTATGTAGCCGGCCTGTACAAGTCTGCCTCTATTTCTATATATAATAAGGATGATACAATTTTTGGTTCATTGACCGGTACAACCAATACTGATATATTCCTGATTAAATATAATAGTGCAGGGTTCGCACAATGGGCTACTCGTATTGCAGGGGTTGGTGATAGGGTAAATGTTGTGGATATTGCATCAACATCTGCAGGGGATGTGTTTGTATCTGGATTATTCCGTAGCACTTCAATTACGATATATAACTCGAATGGTTTATCTGCGGGAACATTAGCAAACAACGCTGTATCAAATGGATTCTTGTTGAAGTATGATACAAATGGTACTCTCAGTTGGAAAGCTGGATTTACATTGAGTGACCCTACTGCAAATACATCGGGTGAAGGTATAGTTGTTTCTTCAGATAATACTGCTGTGTATGTTACTGGTGCGTACGGGGCGAATCTGACATTTGGCTCTACTGGTGCCCCGATAACACTTGCCAAAATCGCAGGTGCACCCTCTAATGGATTTGTTGTGAAATATAATATGTCAGGTGTCCCGCAATGGGCGGCTGCTATTGCAGGTACAACGGCAGCAAAATCCGATTCTGGTATGGCAATTACGGAGTCTGGGGGCGATGTGTATGTTGGTGGTTATTATACTGGGGCATCTGTAACAGTATATAACTCTACCGGTGCTGTTGGTACGACCTTACTTAATATTGCTAATGGTTCTAGTATGTTTATTGCAAAGTATACATCAACAGGAGATGTGACATGGGCAACGCGCATTACTGCAAGCGCTACTATAAGCCTACTTGGGATTAACTCAATTCTTAATGGGTTATCGATTGTCGGCGGTATCTTGTATGTAACAGGTGTATACGCATTTGGCACTGTGAGCGTCTATAATGTAGGTGGCGTTTTGCCAGTTTTCACAAAAACCACATTGAATCTTAATGATAGTTTTGTCATTGCGTATAATGCAAGCGGTTTCTCACAATGGTGCAATACAGTAACGGGGGTTCCTGGTGCTAATTATGGTTATGGGATTGCAGGCCCTGTCACAGTGGGCGCTTACACCTCTTCTCCGTTATCTATCGAGCAAGTTGGGGGCTTGCCGTTGACAATGACAAACGCTGGTCTGGCAGATGCGTATATTATCAAATATACTCCAGTAGGTGCGGTATCATGGCGCACACGCGTCGCTGGTATCAGGGTGGAAGCTTCTACTGCTATCACAACTGTGGGTACGGGTACATATGTTGTGGGGATTTATAATTCTATATAAGCTTCTAAAGCCATGGGTACATACATATAGTAAATGAACGGAGGTAAGTGTTACGTATGCGGTGAGGATGGCCATCGCGCGTCGCGGTGCCCTGAGCTGTGTGACCCGTTACGCGAAGGATTCTTTAAGGGAGGCGGTGGGGGTGGCGGTGACTGCGACGACCATGACCACGATGACAGGGTGGCTGTGAAACTTGACCAGTGGGTCACTGCAGGGGCATCAGCAGTACTACGACGAAAATGGAACCCTCACAAAGACAGCCATCAGCTGAAATCTTACGAAGACAGCCATCAGCTGAACGCGCGATACTTTCTGCATGCCAGTTCATACGCTGCTCGGCGTCACTCTGCAGCTCTCTGCAGAGCCTGACCGGCATTGTAACTGCTGGCCTCTACGGTGCTGGTTTCTCTATGCGGCCAGCCGGCCCTGTCGGTTCCGGTCTCTATTTCTCGATGACGAAGGATACGAGTTGCCCATCTGTACATGTAACACTTGTGGAGATGGTTGACGGGGTCGTGGCAGGAACTTACAAGATGACTCTCATGGCTGCCACGGATTGGTCGTTCATGTTGGCTGACACATGGTTCCTGGATGATGTGATTTACGTGATGGGGTTCGGGGCACCTGCCTGTGTGTTTATCGGCTTCGGTGCGCAGATTTACACGGAGGAAGAGGCGGCGATGAACCGCGAACTGATGGCGTTCGGGGCCTGGTTGCGTTCGGCCGGTCGCGTGGGATGTCTGCTGCCTGCTGTGGTGCCGGCGCAGGAGTTTGCGGCGGACCGGTTCACGGTCGGCTTCTGTGAATCCGCGTTTCGTCATTTGCAGGAGACACTGCTGTTGCCCGAGCTGGGCCTCGATGATGCGTGCAAAAAAGTTGACGGTGAGTCGACTCATATAGCTGTAGATAAGTAGCTACCGGATAAGACACCATGGCTACTGAGTGTGCAATTTGCTTTGAGGATATGACGGTGGCCACGGGGCACTCCGTGTTGGGTTGTGGACACACGTTCCACCTGCGGTGCGTTGTGGCCTGGTTCACCGAGCAGGAGTGCGCATCCAGTTGCCCGTGCTGTCGCAGCGCTGTGGGAGAGCTGGACAATGTGCCGCTGTATCCCGATGATGGAGAGGGGTCGGAGTCGGACTCAGATGATGGGTCAGAGGAGGACAGTCTACTGGAGTCAGAGTCCGAAGATGAGGATGAGCTGGTGGGCAGCATTGAGACAGCGAATTGGTCGCGTGCGGCATCCGGTCGCTGGCACTTGGATGGTATGCGCTATGTCTCCTGGGGCATTGAGGACGGAACACCCGTGCCGCGGTCACTCGTTGCTTCAATGAAGGAGGCCGCGACGAAGGTGCAGGCTTTGTGGCGGGGGCATCGGATTCGCCGTCCTGGTGTAGGGAATGAGTAACTGTCGGGGTGGAATCGGGCCCAGCGCTGTATCACAATTATCTAGTTCAGAATTACTATCAATCACAAGAGATGCGTCGCAGTTTTTTGGCCAACAGGCCAATCCAAAGCGGTTTCGGTCGGCATCGGAGGCACAGGCGTACCGCAAAATGCTGACAATCGGGGCGGGCGTGAATGGTCCGCGACCGGTGGCGTCGGCGGTTATTGAGTCTGTGCAGGCGGCTCTACCGTGCAGACTTGGTCGTTCGTTGATACATCGTAATCCGGTCATTATTCAAACACAATACGTGCAGATACAATCACAAACACAGGTAGAGAATTCTACTGCTGCTTCTGATGTGCAAAGACGCTTACCGGTTCCGGTACAGGCACATATGCAGGAAGATGAGGAAGACATAGAAGAGCCCGAACCGTTTGTTGAAGATGTGTCGATTGAACTTACACCGGTACCGGCTGTGCCAGAGGAAGTGGCCCGCGAAGCTCGACTAGATGCCGCATGGGAGCTCCACACATACGCAGCACCAGCACCAAAAGCGACTTCAGCGCCGAGCTTCGGTGGGTATGTGGGTTATGGTGATATTGCTGTAGGCCTTTCTGGCCCAACAGTTGCCAGGTCGTTTTCGCAGGTGAATCCTATGAGAGCTTCGGGCCCGACAGCTTGATGCGCATGATGTCGACTTGGCTCCGTTTGGTTTTCATGAGTTCGGGGAATTCTGCTACAACGCGCTCAAAGAGGGTGCGGCGATGTTCCAGAAGGGCGAGGCGCCAGGCCTCTTGGTCTTTCATTACGGGTCGTGGTGGCATCGTTATGGCTGCGGTTGTGCCGTGGTCACCTGGGTCATTTTTTCGGTGAGTGTCTGCTGCCACGTGTCATACAGTTGGAGGCGGGGCTCGGACTTCGGGTCCGACCAGATAACCGTGCCAATTGCAGTGGGATTCTTCAGGTCATACGTATATGCTGTGGACGTTACAGGGTCCACAAGGTAGACGATTCCGCCAATGGCGAGCTTGTAATATGTCTGCTCCATCGTACGTGGCCCTGTTTGCTGGGTTGTGACCTGGTCAAATTTTGGCGCGGGTGACTGCCTCCGCAGTCGGATAGACCCATTCATCGTCAATCCTGTAACGCCATTCCATGCGACCATCTACTGTGCGCCCGAAGAGAGGGCGGGGTCTCAATAGGAACGTACGCTCCTTCTCTGATAGCGCTGCGGGGTCTAACCGGTAGCGATAGCCCGTGTTGTGCCAGTGCATCTTATCTGCATCCATGTCGCCACGTGCAATCGTGCAAAGCATCATTCCGAACGAGATAACCAGGGCCCATGTGCACATGAGTGTCATCATCTCAGTTGCTGGGTTCGTATCTTCACGCATCTTGCTAGCAGCGTGCAGTCACCGGTCGATGCCTCACTTTTGGGGGGTGCAAAAAAGTTGCTGGGGGTTGGTCGGCTACCTGACAATGAAGTACGAAACTGACTTATGTCTGCGTGTACGACGTGTAAGGCGACTCTGGGACTCACCCGAGTCCACAATGATGGTATTTGTCCCGTGCGTGCTTCCTTCTGGTGCTCACAATGCGGCTGTTATGGTCATCGCCCAGCGGAATGCGATGAGGTGAATCATGTTACGAGACCCCGGAACATCGAGGACCTGATTCCAAGTGATATACGAGAGCGTTGGGGGATTGATACGACAACCCCGATTATCTGGTCGTGGCCGACCCTGGAGGAACAGGAGAAGGAGATAGCGGATATCAATACGATTGAGGTGCGCTATCGTGAAGGAAAGATGGATGCGAAGATTCGCGAAGTGATGCGTTCGCTCAAGGTGGCGACTGTACACAAGATGGATGGTAACATCCAAAAGCTCAGGGAGTGGGCTGTGCGGAACGGAAAAAAGGTGCGCATAGTTCAGGAGAAATGAGCAGAGTTGATGAACTGTTTGGGGCGGATAGGATTGGATATGGAGAGCCAGTAGCACGTGGTGCTGCACTGGGCTATCCTGAGCAGCAGCATGGCGGGTTCACAGACCTTTTGGGTTTCAGAGAGGAGATGGGTGGCACGAGCCTGGAAGAGCAGCGCTATCTGCAGATGGGTGGTGCTCGCAAAAGTCGCAAGACCCGTAGGGGCGGTCGCAATATGCGCAAATCCAGGAAGACTCAGCGTGGTGGGCGTCGCCGTACTACAAAGCAGGGGCGCAAGCCTTTTCTTAATCTCCGTGTTACAGGCCGGATACAAATGAAGCAGCGTCATCGCCAATAAGCGCCGCTTTCTCAACATGAATTTTACAGAAGTCGGAGTCGACTTGTTTTGAATTCTTACATTGCCCCGCCTTGGTATGCGCCCACTTGCAGCGCTGCTCCTCTGGGGCAGCACCAGCCTTACGGCCTCGACCGCTTTTGCCAGGAGAGGAAGGAGATGATACAGATTCGCTCACATGCTGTACAGAAGCTAGCCAGGTGCTAATAAACGCGGCACCCTTGTGCTTCAAAATTACGCTCAACAACTCCTCATATACATCAGTGCCCATTATATTGGTCACGCTCTATTGGTTTAGGTCATTTTAGCTGGCGGGCAAACAGTACAGCACCGATAGTCGTCAGCACAATGATGACGGGCACTGATGATGACGCGGACACAGTAAAGAGCTCCGTGGTTGGCATCACGGGTTTTGTCGTTGAGGCCGGTGGTGGCGGGGGCACACAATCATCGCAGCCACCCGGCACCTGCCAGTTTCCAGGTATCGCGGGTTTCTTCGGCTGGTAGGCGCGAACGCGGGTACTCTGCTCTTTGTGCCAGGCAATCGACTGCTGCAGCGCGGGCGATAACATCTGCGTTGGGCGGGTATAAAGAATTGTCACCGGCTTGTGTTAGAATGTCGAATCTGAAGGCCAAGTTCGAGAAGATGAAGCCCCCCACGGCAAAAGAGGCGGCGGAGATGGATGCATCGATTCGTGAGAACAAGCGCTCCGTGGTTGCGCGTGCACTCGTCAATGCGGTTCGCGACTGTCGGGCACGTGGCATGACGCCGGAGGAGATTGAGAAGGAGTTGGCGGACCAGAAGGCGGCTTCACCCCGTCTGTTTGCGATGGTGCTCGACCCAGGACACTCGGAGGCAATGCTGAACGCCATGCTGGCACAGTTGGAGGCCGTGGAGGCAGGGGCGGCAACGACACACAATGCGTCGGTGGTTGTGGGGACAATGCTGGTGAACTCTTTTGTCCGGCCAAAGCTGGGAATGGAGCAAGTGCCTCTTCCAGATTCTGCGCAACCACGGCCTCTTCAGTGAGCCCTTCGTAGCGCGGATTCAGAGGGATGCGGTGACGGCGACACCAGTCACGGCTGCAATGGATGTTTTCGGTGAGTAGGGCCTTGACCTGCGACTTGGATGGAGTTCGGATAAGATTGAGTGTTAGCTCTATCTTATTGAACTGTTGGGTCTCGATGGCCTCCTGGAGCTGTTGAATTGGGTATATCCAGTGCTGTGGCACAGGTGACGGGTCGAACAGCTGGTTCCAGCCCTCTGGTGCATCGGTGGCCGTGAGCTGTTCGAGGAAGCGGAGAATCCAGGATGGAGTGTGCGGGTGGAGCCCCTGACCAATCCAGTAGCGTTCGGAGTTGGCGGGGCGGCTGCTCTGGAGTTTCACGAGGCCGGTACGCTTGAAGCAATTTGCCAGTAGCCAGAGGAGTTCGACGGTGGCGCGATTCTTGGTATCAAATATCTTGAGAATCATCGTACCACCGGGCTTCAGTGTGTTCAGACCAGCCAGTGCCTCAGCAACCAGGAGACGCTGCACGGTATTCTCCTGCCCATTGAAATCCGCGCTGAAGTCGAACCCGCCGTCGGCGGTGTACAGGTCCACGCGACCGGCCGTGGCAGCGAACGCGGCTTGATTCTGGAGGTTGTAGAGGTTGCCGGTACCGTCGGCCCCATACGTGATGTGAATCGTGGGGTGACGGGCCAGAAACGCCTGAGACTTGCGCCAGCCAGGAATGGCTTTGTCGGTGGAGCGGAGCGTCATGGCCGTCATAGGTGTCATGTGACCGGTACGGGCCTGGATGGCCTCGAGGAATCCACCGGGCCCCTCTGCACTGTGCGCAGTGGCGGCGACGTGTTCGGGTTTGAGGCCCAGGAGGTCCCAGAGTTCAATCATCTTGAAATAGGAACGGGAGAGAGGTTGAATGGCGGCCAGCGATTTGTGCATGCGGCGCTGCAGAGAGAGAAATACGTACTCATGGGGATTCGTGATTTTCTTCACGTCATCCCATTGGTTTCCAGCGGCAACGCGGTCGATTTCATCCTTGATACGGTTCACGGCTTCATGTAGCGGTGTCTGTAGCAGGAGTGTGCCATGGCCTGGGATTGGATTCTGGGTGGGACTCTCGAGCTGTGGGCTCAGGGGTTCTAACCAGTGAATGTGGTTGTCCATAGTTGGCTTGGTTTGTTGGGCGTTTAGGCTGTCAACCTTGCAGCCTTTGTCTATCGGTTTATGCATTCGGCGCCCTTCTGACTTGATGGATGCTCCACCAGTCGTACTCATCCTTCGTTTGTGGTATGCGCCAATCGGCGCCATATGTCTGCTCCAACAATGTGACCGGGTCCCGTGGCATAGCAACCACATAGCCATGGAACTCCATGGGCTTCGTGGGGAAGATATCGGAGGCTGCATACAGGAGGTTGCCATCCCATCTCAAGAGGATATCATCGCCTCGGCGCTCATAGAAGTAGATATCGAAGGGGCCGATGCCGTTGTAGTCTAATTGGAGGATGTCGGATGTGCTGTTGGTAATTTCGAGTTCGGGTGCCTGTGCGACACGACGGAGAATCGCGTCACGCTGCTCCTTGGGTGCCAACATGTCCACATCATCGTCACCATAGATGAAATTGCCTTCGCGAATAATGCCGAGGAGTGTACCGTAGAATGGGATGAGGTCGAAGTTCTGGAGCCAGAAGAGGACGCGCTTGTACAAGAATGCCAGTTCGGTGGGGTGCTTCTTGTTACCGGCCATCTCTACTTATGGCGACGAGTGGTACGGCGCTTGTTGGACCGGCGACGGCGATTCGTTTTGCGGCGGTTAGAGCTGTGCTTCTTGCGGTATCCACCTGCCTGTGGTACTTCCTTAGCAGATGTTATTGGGACACCAGTCTCTGTGTTAGTATGTATGTTAAACAATTTATATATTAGAAGATTATCATCTGCTTTAGAGATATTTATCATATGCATTATATGATTCACTGGAAATAGAAATGTGATCGAGTCTTCTCCCTCTTCAAATTGTTTACGATAAAATTCAGCAGCATCGCGACTTGCTGCTAATGTATTTATAGCATCAATTGCTGCACTAAAATCGGACATCTTTCTACATATCCCTCTCTATTTTAGTCGGCTGACAGTCAGTGCATAGAACAGAATCAGCGTCCAGTTGAGCATCAGACCCTTGCTTTGCGTGAAATCCGTGCGCAGAGTTGTGTCGCCAATGGCTACATACAGCAACGGGCCTAACTCCTTGACCGCGGCGGTCGGAGGAAGCGCGCCTTCGTAGATATCGATATGGTCGGCCCCACGGGTCAGGATGCGAGTGACCGCGATACCCGTCATGTCACGGTACAAGCGGCTACCCGTTGCATCGAATAGTGCTATCGTATCGGGTCCAGTGTAGGTGGCAATCACATGCGCCGGGTCATCGGCGGCCGGGTCATGGACAATGCGAACACCCTTGCTCCTAGCCTGACGTGCAAGGCGGTACTCGATGATGTTGACCGGGGTGCGTTCTGTGTCACCGATTACGTGCGCCAGATGAATTCTGGGACTGCTGGAACCCATATCCACCAGATACTCCGTAATGTCGGTTTCAGGGCCAGTCGCAAAGGAACCCGCAATATCCAATAGGGCTTCTGCTGCAGGATTCGGCAGGTTGACAGTACCCTGAATGACAACGGATTGGGTGCGCTGGAGTTTGCGTTTCTTGGTGTCGGGGTCCACGCGATTCTCGATGACCGTGACCGGTAGTTCAGGGTTCAGTGTCTTCAGTAGCAGGGCGGCATACAGGCCATTGGGGCCACCACCGACGATGACAATGCCTGCGGCGGATGCGGCTGGTGCGTTACCTGTGAATGCATGACGTGCAAGGCGTGCAGGGTCCGATGCATTGGTTGCGTGGCGGTATCCCCCTGTCTGAGGCCAGCCAGCAACAAAAGAAGCATACAACGGTGCAAGCTCTTGACCATGGTCTTGCATCGTTTGTAGGAAGTTTGTGTAGACGCTGCGAAGAGCGGCTTTCATCTATTTTGGTTGGGTTATTTGTGGTTATTTAGTACTTTTGTCGGTTATCTACTCATCCACAAGCTGAATCTCCAGCTCCGGCAGCTCATCCACCTGTGCTAGCATCTCCGAAGGCAGTGCGGCAGGCAGACGCAGGTCCACCTGACGGCAGCCAGGGGCCTCCTTGACATCCAGCAGCTGCTCAACCTCCTCCTGTGCCAGACCAGGGGCACGCTCAACCGTCTTGCGGCTAGGAGGCGCCGTATTGACGAACTCCAGCAACGCGGCCTCGTCCAACAGCACCTGCGTGAAGCTCGTACCACCACGAATCGGCTGACCCGTCATGATGTTGGCCGACACACCCGTCACAGGGTCCATCTCACCGAACAGTGCGGCGTTCATCATGATGTTGCCCGTCTGCTCGAAGGACGCCTTCGCGAGTGGCCCAATCTTGTTCTTCTTGTTCACACCAATGCGGTCCGCCGACATCATGCGGCCGCGATTGCAGATGGCATCACACAGAATGGCCACGTGACGGTAGTTGACCGGCGCGGCCTGCTCGAACAAGCTGAAGATTTCGCGGAACAGCACCTGGCGTGCAGCCTCGATACCCAGATTGTCGTAGATGTCATGGATGTGGTTACTGACCAGACGGGTACCGTCCACATCCGGATGAATCATCACATCCAGGAAGTTCGTGCCGAAGGTATCCAGGACGAACTGCTCCACCGGCTCATACTTACCGTCGTGCTCCGGGTTGCGCTCATACACCTCATCCGTAATCTTGCGATAGCTGACGGCGCGGAGACCAGGCAGGCCGCGCACCAGCGTCTGTGTCAGGAGCTTGGCCTGGAGCTGCTTGATGGCGGCGAGACCGTCCAGGGCATTTGCGGACTTGCCGAACACGGGGCGCACACGGAAGACCATGCGGCTCGCGTTGTGGTCCGTGTAGGTGACTGCGGCCTCAGGGTACTGGGCGCGAATCACGAAGTGGAGGTCCTCCATGGTGATGTTCTTGTTGAACATCTTCTCACGGTCGAGCTCCAGGCGTACAATCCAGGGGCTCTTCTTGGACTCGTCCACCGCCTCCTCGTCCTGCTCGAAGGCACCGAAGAAGGAGAGCCAGTCCTGGTCATCCGCAATCAGCGACTCCGAATCACGGGGGTCATAGTAGACGCGGCTGACCGTCACGAGGTCCTTGAGCGTGGTGAACTCCATCTCCTGAGCCAGACGGCGCGCGGTTTCCTTCGATGTGCGGAGGTCCTTGCGGAGATAGATGGTCAGGGACGTGGCCTTGGGATTCTGCGTGACCTTCAGGAGCTCCTTCAGACGGGGAACACCTCGGGTCATACCGGACTTGGCGGCTACACCAGACAAGTGGAAGGTGTTGAGTGTCATCTGCGTAGTGGGCTCACCCAGCGACTGCGCGGCGATGATGCCCGCCATCTCACCAGGAGCCACCCAGGACTTCATGTGCTTGATGACAATCTGCTCCGCCAGCCAGTCGAAGGCCGCACGGGTGAACCCCTGTGCCTGAATGTCACGGGGATTCAGGTGGAAGCGCAGAAGCGCGGCCCACAGGCGATTGTCAGGGCTGGTACTGTTCTTGATACGTTCCATACACTCCAGCACATGGGAACCGGTGACGGGTGTACCTTTCCCTCCTTCCAGATTCAGCTGGATGATGGCATTCGAGATGAGGCGGGGCAAGTGCACAGCGGACTGCACCATCTTGTCGACGCGACCGGCCCAGACATTGTTCACGAGCATGTCGCGATCCGCGAACACAGCGGCCAGGAATGCCTGCGACTTCTCGGAGCTGACATCGGAAACGGCGAAGCGCTCGCGAATCTCGCTGTCGCTGAAGCGGGCCAGGCCGATGGGCTGGTTCTCAATCTTCGTGGCACTCGTACCGTCGTCACCATATGCGTACTGGACAATGATACCACCGGCATCACGCACCGTGCCGTCGTGATACGTCATGAGGTCCTCCATGGTCTTCACCAGCTGACGCTGCATGTAACCGGAATCGGCGGTCTTCACGGCCGTATCAATCAGACCCTCACGGCCCGTCATGGCGTGGAAGAAGAACTCCGCGGGGTTCAGACCCTTGACGAAGGAGCTCTCGATGAAGCCACGAGCATCAGCACCATCATCGTAACGCTTGAAGTGCGGGAGCGTACGGTCCTGGAAACCGTAGTTGATGCGCTTGCCTTCAATGGACTGCTGACCCAGGAGCGCAATCATCTGGGCAATGTTGAGGTCGGAACCCTTCGAACCGCACTTCACCATATTGACCATGCGGTTGTTCGCCACCAGGGACTTGAGGCCCGTCTTGCCCGCAGCAGAGATGGCCTTGTCGAGCGTCTGGAAAATCTTGCCCTCGAACTCCTCCTGATTCGTGCGACCCGATGCATTGTCAAAGAGACCCATGTGCACCTGGAGCTGGAGGCTCTCGATTTTCTTCTTGAGCTCCGTAGACTCACCCGCGATGGTGTTGAGCGTCTCCGTATCAGCAATCAAGTCCGACAGACCCACGGAGAAACCGGAGTTCTGCAGATAGGCGGCGACCACGGCCTGGAGGGAGTCCAGGAAATCCACTGTCATCTCGGGGCTGAAGTCATTGTAGAGAATGTGAATCAGCGCCTTGTCGAACACGTCACCGTCCAGAATGCCCTGCTGGATAACACCGTTGTTGATGACGACGTAGTTATCGTCGCCCTTGCCCTTCTTCTCGTCCCACATCTTGTTGCCCATCGCGATGTGTACGGCGGGCAGCAAGGCAGAGACCACCTGCTGACCGGACCAGAGGGGAACTGGATCCACCTTGGCAGGAGGGGGCATACGACCATCCCAGCGCTTGCTGTGCACCAGGAGGTTCATGAACTCACGACGGGTGAAGAACTCCGTGGGGCGCGTGAGCCGATTTACGCCGACCAGCGTGTCCTGCACCACCGACACGAGGGGCTTGGACAAACGCGGGCTGATGAGCTGTTTGGGGACCGCGGCGATTTCACGGAGCTCGGTGGCCGCCTCTACGGACTGCGGCACATGCATGTTCATCTCGTCTCCATCGAACCTACATCACAGAAGTGACGCAGACCTGAACTTTCGCCCAGGAGTAGACTTTATCTTAAGCCCCGTGGGGGACCGACCGCCGTCAAGTCGTTGCACCTTCAAGTGCGCTACTGCACACAAGCTTGGCTCAGGATTGCCCATTCCTTACCGCAAGCGGCTCAGATCCATCCAGGTTGTTACCGTTGCACACAATAATATGCAAGCCTCATGGTCTTTCTCCACAAGTTCGGTACTGGTTGGCTTTAGGGGTTTCCCTGAATTTGACGGTCTTGCTAAGTGCACCCTGCGAAGGATGCACATAACTAGATGGTTATATCGTTGATGTCACGGACGAATAGACATGACACCATACGGAGGTAATTACACTGTTTACCCCTCTAAGCATTTACCTCAGCTTGGAGGGCAGCCACCTGTTGCTGACTTCGACGCATTGTCTTGGTTAATCAGCGTTATACGGCTTCGTCACTGACACGTTCAGCCGGAACGTGGAATACGGCAGCACACGCACACGGTGGCACATCATGGACATGCGGTGCAGAGATGGCTGACGGTTGAAGAGCACAGGGTCACCGTCGAGGAGGTGACGGTTCACCACGTCACCCTCGTACAGTTGGATGGTCTTCGTGTTCACGTGCTTGAGCGAAATCATGCGGCCATCCGCGCGCTGGACGGACTTCGCACCAGGATACGTGTCAGGGCCGTTCTGCACAAGGGCGTACAGGCGGTCGATGTTGAACGCGGTGGCGCGCTCAGGGAAGGTGAGGTTCATAGCGACCTTCATCGGCACACCGAGCTCCTCTACGGAGATGTTGGGGTCCGGTGTAATGACGGAACGGGCGGAGAACTCCACGCGCTTACCCTGCAAGTTGTTACGGATGCGGCCCTCCTTCGTGCCGAGACGCTGCTGGAGGGACTTCAGGGGGCGACCCGAGCGCTGGGCCGACTGGGCCACGCCTGGGATTTCGTTGTCGACGAACGTGGCGATGTGGTACTGTACGACCGCAGTCCACTCATCGATGGCCTTCTTCTTGGCACCCTTCGTGATTAGGCCGGCCAAGTGGCTGTTGGTGTTGATAATGTCAATGAGCTTCTGGGTCAGGTCGTCCTCCGAACGCTGGTTATTGTCCTGGAGCACAGAGGGGCGGACCTGCGGAGGGGGGATGGCCAGCACCGTGCACATCATCCAATCGGGGCGGCACCACATGCGGCTGAAGCCCATGAAATCCACGTCCTCGTCGCTGATGCGGCGGAGAAGGCGGTGTACGTACTCCGGCTCCAGGAAGCGGCGCACATCCTTGGTCTCATCTGGCGTACCCTCGGCGCCAGGCACGGCAACCCCCTTCCACTCAGCCACGATGCGACACAGCGACTCGTCGTGATAACGATGGGGCTGACGCGCACCACAACCGTCCTCTGTCTGCTCACCGCAGCGGGTCACCTCCTTACAGGCCGTGAGTACCGCCTTCCAGCGATTCTCGCCCTTGAGGCGGCGGATGGACTTGGCGGTCTCCTTGTTGATGAGGAGCTTGGCGCACTTCACGCAGACGCAACGCAGCACCTTGAGTAGAACATCATAGAACTGGATGTAGTACATGGGGCGGGCCAGGGGATAGTGACCGAAATGCCCCGGGCAGTTGTGATTATTCTGGCCGCACGTGCGACACAGCTTACCATTTTCGAGAACACCCATCCGCGGGTCCGATAGACCACCGATTTTGCCCTCCTGGGTGCTGCGGGATGTGACTTCGACCACTGAGCGGCGTACAATCTCGTCGGGGCTGAACACCCCAAACTGGATGCCCACAATGGACTCTGTCTCTGAACTGTGAGAAAGATTCGGCATACCTGATATGTCTTGACCTTTTTAGGCGCAGGCTGCCGCGACCATCACCTTTGGTGATTTTGAATGGCTATCTTAGAGGAAATGTGGAAGTTTCTAAGTAATAGAAGGGAGAAACTGGAAAATAAAATGGTTGATACAACGAAGCAGCAAACAGAATTGATGTCATATAGTGACGATGATATTATTATAAAAGAAGTCCTACCAGAAGTTGATACAACACAAATACCGCGCATTATTTGGATGTCATGGGTTTCTAATACGTTACCACCTATCATGAACAATCATATCAACATGCTGAAGGTGACGCATCCCAAATTTACGATAAATATTTGTTCAGATGAAGATTGTAGAAAACTGATAAGTGATTATTTTACAGACAAGGTTACATCCGCGTTTGACAGCCTCATCCCAGGTGCATTTAAGTCAGATTTATGGAGATACTGCGTATTATATGTATTCGGTGGTATATACTCAGATATAAAATACTATCCATATAATACATTCAATTATGAGGAACTCATATCCAACAAGGATTATTGGGTGCGCGACCTATTCCTATGTGGGGTCACCGGCGTACATAACGGGTTTATGTGTGTGAAACCACGAAATGTCTATATGCTTGAGGCAATAAAAAGGGTGTGCAAAAATGTAAGTGCGAAAGACTATAGGTATTCTGTGTTAGCTGTATCTGGGCCACATTTATTGCGAGATATATTACCTGTAAACGAACCTATTTATATGCATATTGGAGAGAGATTAAACGATGATACAAATATATTATATTTTGGGAGCAGACCAGTCCTAAAAGGATATCCAGAGTATAGAACTGAACAATTACAACATGGGACTCCACACTATGGAGACCTGTATAATGCCCGAAAAATTTTCAAGTAAGCTTCCATAACTACAACATCCCTCTCCATTTAAACTAACCTTCTTAATTATCTATATGTCTTCGCGCGGTTGGTGGAAACCAAAAGCTATATCTCAGGTGCATACTGAGCCTGAGATAGAGATTCTACGCCCTGGTGTTACACCTGATAGTTGCGACAGCGTGCCGCGTATTATCTATCAGACGTGGGGGGCACTCGAACTGCCTGACCGTATGCAGGCTGCAGTTAACTTGTTGAAGCAGGCGAACCCTGGCTTTTCCCACCATCTAATTGATGATGCGGGGCAGCGCTCATTCTTAGTGGAGAACTTTAGTGATGAGGTAGTAGTTGCATATGATACACTTGTACCCGGTGCATTCAAAGCGGACCTGTGGCGCTATTGTGTGATGTATCTGCATGGTGGATACTACATTGATATCAAGTTCATACCGGTAAATGGATGGTCATTTGCGAACCTGACGTCACCAACATATGTCTTGGACCATTCTCATACATTTCCTGGTGCATCACATGGGGTTTACAATGCATTCTTGCTGGCGAAGCCTGGTTGTCCAATCATGAAAGCGGCGATTGAAGGTGTAGTTAAAAATGTAAAGAACCGTGTACTTGCTGAACAGCTATCTGTTACAGGGCCCGGTCTCATGGGTTCCATTGTATCAAGTGAAGAGTGTTCATTGTACTGGGATAAGAAGCGCATTGTAACACGCGATAATCACACACCTTTGCTTGCGCAGTATGACGGTTATCGCGAAGATTGTGCAGCCAGTGGTTATGTTCACTATTCTACATTGTGGCCGCATTCGATATATGCTTAAAGGATATTATAAACCAACTAGTAGATGAAATTGATTCCAGGGAACAATGGCGAGGTATATATACTAACGCCAACAGAGATTAAATTTGTGCGGCACCCCGATGCACCGGCTGATAAAGAGTATGATGTATCTGGTTTGGGGCCAATACCTCGCATCATACATCAGACTTGGACTACAAAACAGCTTCCATATGGGATGCAAACAGCTGTCGATGCATTGAAGGCTGCCAATCCTGGTTGGGAGCATCGCCTATACAATGATGAGTTTGCACGCCGGTTCATAATTAAGCATTTTGATTCACATGTGACATGGGCTTATGATACACTTGTACCCGGTACATATAAGGCAGACTTATTTCGCTACTGCGTGATGTATATACATGGAGGTGTGTACTTAGACATAAAGTACGCACCAGTCGATGGGTTTTCTTTTGAATCATGGTTGCCAAATGAGACGTACGTACTTGAATTTGGACCGTTTGTATATCAGGGGTGTTTCATGTGCCCACCGCGTCACCCGCGCCTGAAGGATGCAATTGATAATGTTGTTTCCAATGTACGTAACAAGTTATATGGGGACTGCCATGTGTGCACTACGGGGCCGCATATGTTCGGTCGTCTCTTTTCGCATCAGCAGAGAAGTACCCTTCCGTATATATATAGGAATAACGGTGTGGAAATCTTAGACAGACAGACTGGCACTGTGCTACTTCGCCAATATAACGGGTATAGAGATTATCAGAAGGAGACATATGAAAAGGCTGGGACCAAATACTGGTCGACTATGTGGCAGGAACGTAGTATATTTGATATGGAAAACTTTAAGAGCAGACATTGTCCAGTTTCTCTACCAGTAACGTATAATCATGAAATCACACAGCAGGTGGTAGATAAACTCCGTACTATTCTAGATGAGAAAAACGCACAGCTTAGGAACCCTGTTGTACATACATACACCTACACAGATATAATTAAGGGTGCGCTATCTGACGTGGATACTAGTATTGTTCCACGACTATTCTGGTGTAGTTGGAATACAAACACTCTACCGCCCGTCATGACTGCTCATATGTCCGACTTAATGCAATCGCACCCACAGTTCACATTAAATGTGTATTCTGACAATGACTGCCGACGCCTCATTTCTGACTATTTTACAGATGTAGTTGTTTCTGCGTTTGACAGCGTAATACCAGGTGCATTTAAATCTGATTTATGGAGATACTGCGCATTATATGTATTTGGAGGCATATACTTCGACGTGAAATTCTTCCCCGTTAATAACTTTAATTACGAAGAATTTATAACGGGCACTAATATCTGGGTGCGCGATATCCCGTGCTTTGGTTGTGAAGGTATTTTTAACGGCTTTATGGTAACAAAAGCTAGAAACCCTTTCCTATTGGAAGCAATAATGAAATCATGTCGCAACATACATGCGAAAGATTATAGATTTTCTGATCTGGCTATTACGGGCCCACATTTGCTACGTGAGGCAGTACCTATAGATGAACCTTTGAAAATGCATCTTGGCCCGCGCCTTGAAGATAATACAAATATGTTATATCTTGGTGATAGAGCTATATTGAAGGGGTATCCTGAATACAGGGGTGAACAGGTGAAGTCAGGTACACCACATTATAATATTTTATATGGACAGAGGAGAGTATTTGCCTAATAAAACTTGACTGGTCATCATCAATGATGGGTACCACTGTACGATGAGTCTCCGCGTAGTTGTAGGTCCAATGTTTGCTGGAAAGACCAGCGAAATTCAGAGTGTGGTGCGTCGGTATGGGTGCCTTGGCAAGAAGGTGCTCGTGTTAACGGCAGATATTGACAATCGCTATCAGGATTCCGTGACGGCGATTGTGAATCACGACCGTTCTGCAGTTCCGGCGCGGGCGGTGCCGGTGGATGGCTTGATGGTTGCACTGTCATGGCCGGAGTTTGCAGAGGCAACAGCTATCGTTGTCGATGAGGCGCAGTTCTTTGTGGGGTGCTTGATTCCATTTGTGCGAGCGGCAGTGGATGTGCACGACAAACACGTGGTGGTGGTGGGCCTCGATTCAGATGCAGAACAGCGGCCGTTCGGTGACGTGTTGGCACTCATGGCACATGCGGATACAATTGAGAAGAAGACGGCGTTGTGTCGGCACTGTGGCGATGGTACACCGGCTATCTTCACGCGGTGTCTGCGTGCTCGTGATGTGGATGGACAGGTGGCTGTGGGTGGGGCAGAGATGTACGAGCCGGTATGCCGTAGGCATTACCGGCAGGAAGGGTCTACTGCGTAGACCCGCCGAGCCCGTGTGTCACAGGTACCAAGAACTCTCCAATACTATTAAAATGTAGAAAATACATAGAATGGCACTGAAACTGATGGAAGTAGCTCTTTTGTTAGCCGGGGCACATCTGGCGGCGGTGTACTATGGTGTCTACATCGCACGACTATCGTATGCCGGCCTAATAACGCTGACAACAACTGTATCCATTGTGGTTGCCATGGTCACCCGATTCCTCGAACCCGAATGGAAACCGCGTATGGAGGCTATAATACAGGGTGACAGGCGTGATGGCTCTCTCATCCTGGATATGTTTTCGTTTGTTGGTGTGTTTATTGCTGGTTCACTCGCAGGGGCCTGGATGATTTACCGTGAATATGGGATTGGAGGATGGTTCGGTGTTTGGACTACATCAACGGTTGTCAATGCGGTTGTTTAGCGAGCACGCTTGATATACGTCATCAACTGTCCAGATGTGAAATTTCTTGTTTTAACTGCACCTGTACCCTTTGTAAATAATGTTGGGTTCGATGCTGCAATACTTGCACCTATCCTCGTTGTTTCAAAAGAACCAGAACTATTTGAATTTGCACTGACTGTCCCCTGATTCAATGGGGGTGGAAGAGGAGCAGTGGATGTTATGTCTGCATACAATATACTATTAGGAAGTGTGTAGTTATCCTTTGTAGTACCACTTAGAGTAAATGCTACGGTGACCGGTTTATTTGTACCTACTGCTGCACTTGCAAATGTTGCCGTAGATACACTTGCTGTGACACTTTCTGGTGCCACAACGCCCGTCAATACAGGAGTACCCGTGGTCGTTGCAGCCGTTGCCCCGTCAAATTCTTTGTTATTCGCTGTAACACCCGTTACTGATAGTGTCTTGCTTGTTATGTTGCCGCTTGGTGGATTATACGATACTGTGTAGTTATCAAACACTGGCGCGGTTGCCGATGCAACTACCGTTACTGCCTTTCCAGTGCCGACAGAGGAGTTATTAAAGTTGGCACTCGCTATCGATACTGTGCCGGTTTCACCGTTCTTAAAGCCAGAGATTGACTGAGTTACCGATGCTGTAGTGAGGCCATCATACTCTTTTGGTTGTACACTAAAATCTACAGATAGTGGTGCTTTTGAAATTTCGGCAGCGGATGATGTTGGCGGTACCTCATAGTTGCCTGCTTCTGCACCACTGAGAGAGTAGGTAACAGTAACAGTCTTTCCAGTACCCACGTTTTTATCTGAAAAGCTGGCAATTGCTGTCGCACTAACATTCGAACTATCTGCAATGATAACACCATTAAGGATAGGTGCCCCTGAAGTGCCTGCTAAGGTGGTCCCATCGTATGTCTTGTTGGTTGCAGTAACCCCTGAAGCTGTTAGCGACTTTTTGGTAATATTGGCCGTTGTCGTTGTTGGAGAAGGTGCCTCATAGTTGCCTGCTTCTGTACCACTGAGAGAGTAGGTAACAGTAACAGTCTTTCCAGTACCCACGTTTTTATCTGCAAAGCTGGCAGTTGCTGTCGCACTAACGTTCGAACTATCTGCACTGATAACACCAGTAAGGGTAAGTGTTCCTGAAGTGCCTGCTAAGGTGGTCCCATCGTATATTTTATCGTTTGCAGATACTCCTGAAGTCGTTAGCGTTTTTTGTCAATTGTTCCGATACCTGTTTGGTATGTTATACTATAATTAGTGGCCCCTGTTGTTGTAAAGCTATCATATACTAATGATGCAATACCAACGTTTTTACTCGCAAATCGCAAATTATCAATTGTCGTAGTAAACGCTGAAGTAGTATCTCCGCCTACAAGTCCACTATAGGATACGTTATTTGAGGATGTTGTTGGAGTACCGTCATATGTTTTTGTTATATTATCTATTGTAACAGTTAAATAGGCATGTGTAATACTAGCGTTATATGTATTAGTGGTATTTACATTTGGATCTGTAATTGTGAAGTTAGGTGTGAGAGATTTACCACTACCAACATTCTTTGTATCATATGAAAAATTCGCGGCGGTGTAATTACCTTCTATATTCTGGGTATAATAGTTGAGTAGTTCGCCTGTAGCTGATGGTATAGCAGAGAAGCTACTTGGACTTACAAATATGTTGCCATCATACATTTTTGTAGCGGCAACGACTACAGGTATAGTGGCTTTCGTTATCGATGAGCCAGCTATAGTCCATGTGAATGCATAACCAGTAGGTGCAGAGGGGTATTCGCTGCCAACTGTTAGTGATGCTGTACGAGGTCCTGTATCAGCGGAGTCAAATTGAAACATACTTGCGGTTACATTGGTGTTAAGGTATGGTAAAAGGTCAGGGGTTGATGGGTTCAGTTCGAATGATATGCTAGTAACAGCTGCAGTGTAATCAAACGTTTTGCTTCCTGGTATTATTGTAACAGCGACAGATGTCATATCTATGACATGTTCACAAATTTGATTGGCTTACCGTACTGGTGTACAGCCCTTCATACGATGCAGACATTTACAGAAGTCAGTGAATCCGATGCGTGTACGAGCTATCATGTTACACCCGTCTGGTCCGGAGAGACAGCTACCTGTCAGGTGATGATTGCGGATTCGCCGGTGTACGGCCGCATGCTCTTTCTCGATGGAGAGCTACAATCCGCTGCGGCCGATGAGCGAATCTATCACGAGACACTTGTTCATCCCGCGATGGCGGTTGCATCAATGCGGAAGAAGGACAGGCTGCAGGTGCTCGTCATTGGCGGTGGCGAAGGCGCCACTGTACGGGAGGTACTGCGATGGAATCCTACACGGGTCGATTGGGTCGACATTGACGGAGAATTGGTGACGCTCTGTCGTGAACATCTCGGATGGGCACCGGATGTGTATACGGACGCGCGGGTGCATTACTGGCCCGAAGATATTGAGAAGGCATGGGCGTACCTCTATGGGGAGTATGATGTCATCATCCTGGATTTGCCGGATCCAGATGGCGACACCGGCTATCTGTATTCCAGTGTGTTCTGGCAAAATGTGCGCCTCCACAGAAGTCCAGGTGCAGTCGTTGTTACGCATGTTGGTCCCGTGCGCCCATATGGTGGCCTCGGAGAAGGTGCACAACGGATTGCAAAAGAGTTCCGTGGCCTACACGAGGGTGGGTTCTATCAGACCACTATCCCCAGCTTTCAAGGCAGTTGGGGATTCTGGTTGTATGCAGGAGATGGCGTAAACCCGTTTGATATCCTTCGACCAAAGCTGTCTATGCCATTCGAATTGGAGTTTGTGGATGAACAGCAAATGCAGCAATGGGCCTCTCCTACCGTTGGGTGGTGGCGTGAGGTGGGGCGTATTATGCCGCGCACTTAGGGCTGAAAGAAATAGGAGTAGAACCCGCTGAACTGGAACAGTAGATGGAAGATGCCGAACTTGGCTGCCATGAGCAGGAACTCCAGATTGAGTTTGTCGAGGTCGAAATGCCCATTGTCGCGGAAGTCCGTAATAACATAGATGATTGATGCCGGTACGAACGACACGAACAATGTTTCGGTAAGGAACAGCCACGGATGTTCACGTGGGAACTCTGTATCGCGCACCACGAAACTGACATAACCGAAGAATACAATGGCGCCGACAATGGCGATGATAACGATGTTGGTGAGAATGAGACCGGTGGGGAATCCGGCGATACTGAAGTCCAATGGGTTCCTGCTAGGCGCGGTGGGTCGGCCAAACAGGAACGACAGGGCTGCACCGGCGACGAGACCAATGGCTGCGGCTAACAGGAATGTATAGGTTGTGGGGATAGGGGTGCGCTTGGCCATTGCTGCTTCTGTTTTGGTCTCAGTATTTTGCGAAGCGGGTCTTGATAGCCAGGTCTTCGTAGCTGCCGTCACGGAGATAATAGACAGTACTGTAGCCGAGCTCTTGGGCTACTGATGCGGCATGGTGGGCACGGCGGCCCGTGCGGCAATAAAAGAGGATAGGGGTGTCACGGGCGGGGACCTCATGAGGGAGTCGGCGGGGGAGTTCGGCGAGGGGGATGTGCAGGGCACCGTGTGCGTGGCCCTGGTACCATTCCTGTTCATTGCGAACATCGACGATGACGGCGACGTCTTTGTGTTTGATGGCGGAGCGAGCCTCTGCAGGTGTGAGTGCTTCGGGGGGAGGGAAAGACCAACGATACACGACTGCTAGTATGATAGTAATGCCGACCAGTGCCACTAGGATAGCCGCTGTATTCATCTGCCTGGGGCTGCGGTTATTTGGCGCGGGTTTCTTTCCCGGTACTCATTGGAGGCATCCGTAATCGCCTCTGGTTACTTCTTAGATCACCGGCAGGTATGCTAAGAAGGGTTACTTCTTAGCTCAGCGGCAGAGCGCCAGGCTCATAACCTGGAGGCCCTTGGATCGAAACCAAGAGAAGTAAAAATGTGGTCTCATAGTGTAGTTGGTTATCACGCAGGACTCTGACCCCTGCAACCCAAGTTCGAATCTTGGTGGGACCATGACGGGGTTTGCTGCTTTTTCCGTAATGAAAGTAGCTGTGGTGACATGTTCCGATGGCGCAGTGGTAGCGCGCCGCCTTGACACGGCGGAAGTCCACGGTTCAATCCCGTGTCGGGACATACTTGGTGGGGTGGATTTGTGTTTCAATGGCGCAGTGGTAGCGCGTCTCCTTTACACGGAGAAGGTCTGCGGTTCGATACCGTGTTGAAACAGTGCTCTCGCAAGAGATGCAGCGCCTTTCTAGCTCAGTGGTAGAGCGTCTGTCTTGTAAACAAAGCGCCGGTCAACGAAAGGTCCACGGTTCGATTCCGTGGTGGGGCAATAGCGGTTGTTGTAGGTCGCCCCACTAGCTCAGGGGTTAGAGCATTCGTTTAGTAAAGCGTTTTCTTGTTCGCGGTAACAGAAGGTCCGCGGTTCAATTCCGCGGAAGGGCAAAATATATCTGAACTTCTTAGCATTACTGTAATGCTAAGAGACTCGGAAGAGTCACACTCAGCTTAGCTCAGGGGCAGAGCGGAGGATTGTAGCACGTCAAATGCTGAATGGTAGTTCTCCTTAGGTCGCTGGTTCAAATCCGGCAGCTGAGACATTTTTTAGAGTGCCGTGCACTGTGAAAAGCGTTCTCAATCAACACATGGCCCAGCACCTTCTATTGACCCTGTCGGTGGTGTACAGGCAGCTGCCAGGGGATATACAGATGTAGGCGGACTTGTCGAAATGCCTAGGTCGCGCTGTGATTTCCAACTATATGTCGGGCATAGATATCGATGCAAACTCTGCCCCTGTTTATACAAAAGGAGACGCGCCTGTGTATTTATTGGATACCAGATGGATGTATCTGTGGTATGGCCGGCTGAAACGGGAGCGGTCACTCTGAGGCGCACATTGGCATCATAGGCCTCCACCTGCTCAAAAAAGTTCCAGGCACGCGTATTCGCAGCCAGTTGTTTTGTGTCCATACGTGGGAAGTCAGATGCAGGGAATGAGCCAACGGGCCACCGCAGGCTTGCGGCACCACCAGGGTCAATGTATCGGTTGCATGGGCTGCTCATCTACCAGAACTTGAGTTTGTTGGTCCACGACTTGTCCTGGAATGCCTCGTTCGGCTCCGAAGCCAGGCGGTCAATCGTATAGCGCATTGCCTCGGCATCTGCACGACCCTTACACTGGAATCGCAGTACAACGTGGTGCTCCTCCAATGCAATCTCGAGGTCATCATACTTGTCGAGGGCTTTGCGGCCCATCTTATTTAAATGTGCAATGAAAGGGCCGGCAAATGTCGTCCCGGGCATCTGCTTGCGTACGATGTCAATAATGGCATCGCGAACATTCATGGCCGGAATAGTGAATACCTTCTTGTTCAAGAGAAGGGCATTGGCACCAGCCTCTGTGCGGGCAGCGGGTGTCTGTTTTGCTGGAGTACGAAGCATCGTATTGGGTTGATGTCAGCTGGCTAAACCGGTGTCACATTTAGCAGGGTACATGGGTTGGCATTGTTACATGTTAGAGGCAGTCGGTGGGGGGCGAACATATGTCGGGGCAACTGTGGACCCCGACCGTCGGCTGCGCCAGCACAATGGAGAGCTTGTGGGCGGTGCACGGGCAACAAAAGGGCGGGCCTGGCGGCGGGTGTACCTGATTGGTGGATTTGCTGATGAACGCGCTGCTCTGCGATTCGAATGGCGATGGAAGTGGCTGACACGGCAGGCCCCTGGTGAGACTTGGATGGAACGGCGGTCTCATGCACTGGCGCTGCTGTTGGCGGAGTTCGATACGTCGGTTACTGTCTTGCAGGCACCGACATAACGCGCATGTTGGGTGCAGAATTGTGGTGCATCTGGATGTTTCGCGGCATGTTCATTAGAGGCAATGCGGGTACAGGGTTTGCCGTTTTTCTGAGTCGCGGTACAGTGATAATATATCATTGCACCACGGCGCACTTTGTTGGCCATCCAGGCTCTACTGGCTTCGTCAAAGTCGATGTCGACTTGTTTTGTTTGAGAACGTGTTTTCATGGTACTTATCGGGTTCTGCAGGCACATTCGAATGTCAAGTTTCATATCATCTTTGAATGAAAGATAGTATGATACTACTTGTCAGCGGCTGCAGGATTCGAACCTACGCGGGTGAACCCAATGCTTTAGTAAAGCAGCCCAATAACCACTATGGGAAGCCACTGCTTGTAACTATTTCTCTAGGTTTTGTATGTTAATACAATAACTAAGCTACGCTTAGTTAGAGTAGGCAAGGCCACCCATACCGGACATGATACGGAGAACGTTGTAGTTCACGGCGTAGATGCGGACAGCGGCAGAGGAGGCGGGGGTCTCGGACCAGATGGAGTTAGCAGCGATATCCTTGATAGTTGTCTTGAGTGCAGCAGGGGTCAGGGTCAGGTTGAGCACGGCATTGTCGATACGGGAGAAGTTGCAAGAGCCAGAGGGCTGGAGCTCCTCAGGCTTCAGGGCGAAGGAGTACACGTTGATACCGACCGCAGGGGAGGCAGTGTGGTGCTGGTAAGGCTGCACGGTGTTGAAGTACTTGCCCTCGCGCTCAGAGAAACGGTCATGGCCGTTGAGCTGGATCTTGGCGACAGCAGTGGGGTTACCGAGCTTGCTGTCAGAGTAGCGCCAAGGGGCGTTGGTGACGGAGGTGCAGTCGATGTAGCTGGGGTTCTGGACAACCCAGATGAGCTCCTTCACGGGGTGGTTGAAAGACATGTTGATCTTGTTGGAGGTAGAGGTGACAGTCTCCTCGCCAGTGTACTGGAGCTGCTCGATGAGGTACTCATGGGCAACCTGGGCGAAGCGGCGGCGCTCCTCCGTGTCGAGGTAGATGTAGTCGACGTACAGAGAGGCAGCGACGAGGCCCTGAGCGGCTACAAGGCCATAGGTGGAGGTGGAACCGGTAGTAGTGGTGGCGTTACACAGGTACTTGAGCTCGTTGAACTCGATGTTGACCTTCACCTCGTGGTACTGGAGGGCGATGAGAGGGAGGGCCAGGCCAGTGTGGCGGTTGAACCAGAACTCCAGAGGGATGTAGAGGGTCTGCTCAGGGATGCAACCAGAGTTAGAGGGCTGGTCACCAACAACACCATCGACAAAGAAGCAGTCATCACCGGAGGAGGCCAGGGCGGGGTTCACGCAAGCAAGGTCCCTTGCAACGGCGAGAGAGGGCTGGACATCACAGTCTGTGCAAGCGGCAGCGCCAGAAACAGCGACACCACCATAGCCGTTCACCATGGACAGGTAGTCACGGGTCTTGCCGGCAGGCAGGGTGAGCTCATTCCAGATGTGGAGCCAGTCACCGTAGTGCTTGTCGATGCGCTGACCGCCGATCTCAATCTCGACGGACTTGATGAGGAACTGGCCGACATAGGGAATCCAGGAGAAGGCCTCAGCGCCCACGGGGTCAACCTTGGGGAGAGTGGCCTGGAGGTACACGCGGGTGATGAGGTCACCGTTGCGAGCAATGGTGCAGGTCACACGCTTGCCGAAGTTGGCAACACCGTTAAAGGTCTGCTCGATGGACTCCATGGCGAAGTTCGAGTGACGACGGTAGAGCTGCTTGAAAAAGGTAACCTGAGGGTTAGCCGTCAGGTACACATCCTGGGCGCCGTAAGCGACGAGCTGCATTAAACCACCACCGGACATTGCTTATACTCCTTAATTCGAAAAAAATTTGGCGGACACCGGGGAAACCGCGCGTTTGTCGTCATACTTCCCATAGCAGTCATGATATGCGAAGAATGATTTTGAGTTACAGTTCCACTATAAATAAGTGGGCTTTCCGCAAATTATCTGTTTAATTTGAGTACGCAAGGCCGCCCATGCCCGACATCACGCGCAAAACATTGTAATTCACTGCGTAAACGCGCACTTTAGCCGTGCATGTATCATTCACAACATTGTTTGTCAGTGACAGATTCAACGTGGCGGCATCAATGCGGGAAAAGTTACAGGACCCAGACGGCTGGTGCTCTTCCGGCGTAAGTCCGAAGGAATACACATTGATACCCGTTGCAGGGATGTTCGTGTGATGATAGTACGGTTGAACGAGATTGAAGTAGCGCCCCTCCCGCTCCGTGAAGCGGTCGTGACCGTTCAGCTGAATCTTCGCCGATGCAGTCGGATTATGCCCCGCCAGGCCCGTAACGGTGCCAACCGCATACCCAGAATCTAGAACAGCCCGGTCCCAGTAGTCCGTGTAATTGAATGCCTGCTGCCCCTTGTAAGGGTCGATGACCGCAGGGTCGCAACTCACAAAGGAGTCCCGCTGTACGACCCAGATGATTTCCTTCACGGGGTGATTGAATGACATCTTGATGCGATTGAAGTTGCTCGTTACTGCCTCGTCACCTGTGAACTGGAGCTGGTCAATCAGATACTCGTGTGCCACCTGTGCGAAACGGCGACGCTCCTCCGTATCCAGATAGATATAGTCGACATAGAGCGAAGAGGCAACGATACCCATCGCGTTCACCGTGTCGCGAATCTCCAGATTGTTCGTCCAGCAGAGATTGCGGAGCTCATTAAAGTCAATCTTGATTTTGACTTCGTGATACTGGAGTGCAATCAGAGGCAGTGCCAGACCATTATGTCTATTGAACCAGAACTGGAGTGGAACATACACCGTGTACTGCGGGATACAGGAGCGGTCCGAATCAACACGGGGTGGCTCCCCACCAACACAATCGTCCACGCACCCTGATTCGGTACCAACATTCGTAATCATGTTCACCATTTCCGGTACATTGCCGACCATCTCGGCATACCCGAGTTGTTTGCCTGTGGGGCAGGTGAGCTCGTTCCAGATGTGGAGCCAGTCGCCGTAGTGTTTGTCGATTTTCTGGCCACCGATTTCAATATCCACATTACGAATCAGCAGATGACCGACATAATTCAACCAGCGAAACTGGTCATTGGGGTCTGTGCTGAGTACATTCAGGTCCACTTTTGGCAGTGTCACCTGGAGAACTACACGGGTTACCAGGTCGCCGTTGCGACCCAGAGTACAGCTGACACTCTTGCCAAAGTTCGCCACGCCACTGAATGTCTGTTCGACGGACTCCATGGCGAAGTTTGAATGGCGACGATATGTCTGTTTGAAAAACGTAACCTGGGGATTGGCCGTCAGATAGACGTCCTGTGCACCATATGCGACTAGTTGCATTAAACCGCCGCCTGCCATACCTCTATCAGGCCGCCAGAATTTTGCCGGAGATTAAACGGGAATACGTGGGCCCTCGCAGTTAAACTGCTAGGTTCTGCACCCATTTAAAAGGGGTGAATCGCCGACCTAAAGGGCTATATCTTGTATTCGAAGAAGGATGTCTATTCGGGATGTGTTAATTAGTGAGGAGATTACGGAAAAGACGAAGCCTGGAAAGCAAAAGGCATCGGCGCGTCTCACAACATTGGAGGCACATCATCAAAAGAAAATGCAGGCATTTAATGAAGAACGGTCGAAGGTGGAGAATCTGCGTTCGCAACTTGATGGCTTATATGAGAAAATGGAGGATATTGAAGAGGACTCTGATGAATGGCGACAGTTGCGTGATGATGCCGACCGTATGCAGGCACAGATAGTTGCATTGGAATCTGACGAAGGGCGCCTCAATTATTTCCTGGATGTGGGTGATATGTTGTTTCAGTATTTTGATGCACAGGAGTCACTGGCTTCTGGTGGAGCAGTACTGAAGTCTTCAACGCCGGTTCACATGCCGGCAAATTCCATTATGAGCTACTTCATGACACCGGCGACCCCTGAGGAAAAGAAGGCAGAGGTTGCTACTGTTCCATCACCGAGGGCGCGGGCGAAAGCCAGTGACATTGATTCATCTGAGGGTATGAACCGTGATAAAATGTTGGAGAAGTATCTGGCTACTGTGGAACCTGGTGCGATTGAAGGTGGTATCATGCCTGGTTCTGGCATCGAGCCGGGATGGGGGTCTTGCCCTGTATGTTCGGTCGAGATGACATTTTATCAGAATGAGGCGCTGTTAGGGTGCCCCAAGTGCGGTCATGAGGAGTTTATATTGGTCGATTCCGAGAAACCGAGCTACAAGGACCCTCCTCGCGAAATCTCGTACTTTGCCTACAAGAAGATTAACCACTTCAATGAGTGGTTGGCACAGTTCCAGGCCAAGGAGAATACGGATATCCCTCAGGAAGTGATTGAGGCGCTCATGAAGGAGCTTAAGAAGGAGCGGATTTCGGATCCGAAGCGCGTGAAGAAGGAGAAGATTCTGGAGATTCTGCGGAAGCTGAAGCTGCCGAAGATGTACGACCATGTGCAGCAGATTAAGAACCGGATTCAGCATCAGATGACGAACTTGACGTTGTCGAAGGAGATGGAGGAGAAGCTGCAGTATCTATTCAAGGAGATTCAGCCGGCATGGATTAAGTTCTGCCCGCGTGACCGGTCAAACTTCTTGTCGTATCCGTATGTGCTGTTCAAGCTCTGTCAGTTGCTCGATATGGATGAGTTCCTGCCATATTTCCAGTTGCTTAAGTCACGTGAGAAGCTATATCAACAGGACTTGACGTGGGAGAAGATTTGCAAGGAGATGCAGTGGCAGTTTATCAGAAGCATCTAACTGCAGTTCATCCGGAGTATCTGAGGAGCTGCGTTCATGGTCTAAAGAAGTATTTCCTGGGTATTAGTGTGAGCATGCTGGGTGCTCTTGGTCCCTTAGCTCAGCTGGTTAGAGCACGATGCTTATAGACGAGTTTCTATACTTAATGCAACGTCGAAGTCGCGGGTTCGATCCCCGCAGGGACCACTTTCTAAAACTCAAAACAGAAACAGCAAACTTACCCTCTTAGCGCAGTGGATAGCGCATGTGCCTTCTAAGCACGGGGTCGCAGGTTCGAACCCTGCAGAGGGTATCCTACCGTCTTAGCTCAGTCGGAAGAGCACTTGGCTTTTAACCAGGTGGTCGTGGGTTCGAGCCCCACAGATGGTGTCTCATGTTTATTCGTGGTGTTTCAAACACTTGGAATAATCATAAATGTGATACTGGGTGTTTGATGCATGTGCAATCATACGATGAATACCTATTCTGTTTCCTATTCTATTGTATATCGGCACACATATGAGTTCGTGCCAGCAGATGAGTTCGATAATGAACCGGCACCGTGCGGCCAGGAAGGGTGCGCATGTACAGGTGAAGAGGAGGTACCACTGACGCCTGCTGAAGTTGACGCGTTTATGCGGGATATCTCATATAGTGGTCGCCCACGATATGTCTGGTATGTCAAACTAGTCTTGCCTTATGACACGGTAACCGACATAATATATGCAGATGGTGGGCTGATTACCTGTAAGGTTGTGACCAAGAAAAGCCTGGATGAAGTCGCAGAAGAACTTGCAAACTATCGCGAAGTGTTTTATGACAGTGGCCCAGGCAGTGAGGCGGTTGTCCCCACAATGCACGAGTACTCGTATACGGCGATGTGTACCGGTGTAACAGGCTATACGGAAAATGAGCGCGGGCGAATTGACATTGATGTTAATACGATTAGGATAACACCTGTGTAGACAGCTAAAGACATTAAGTCGTCTAACATTAGATATGTTGCGTCGGCTGATACTAGGGCTTACTGTCCTAAAAGCGGGTGCACAAAACTGTTGTGACTCAGCTGCAGGGTGTGCGGACGGAACCCCGATGTGTGCTTCTTCTACCTATTTTCCATTGCCGCCGATTGACAGTGATGTATCAATGTCTTTTGGACCATGTGTTATCCCAGCAGTCGATATCGCGTTTGTAAATACTGATACCACTGTTCATTATCTTATGGGGCGCATTCTTGCTTGCTGCTTGAAAATGCCGGCAACTGAACCAATCATCTATACTCAATCTGATATGTCACACAGTGCGTTGCTGTCTGCAGATGAGTGGACTAATGCAGTATTGCCAAAGATAAGTTCTTTCTGCGCGTCTCCGTCTGCAACTCCAAGAATGATTGAGAAACCTTCTGAGTCAGCTACGATGACTGCAAGGGTTATGCCATCTGAAACTTCTACAATGACAATGAGAGTTATTGAGAAGCCGTCTGAGTCAGCTACGATGACTCCACGAGTAATCAATAAGCCTTCTGAAACTGCTTCTATGACAATGAGGGTGG
>JACCDG011377149.1_pt1 | contig 54131 bp, 40 predicted proteins | sample 7442471 | NCBI WGS metagenome assembly JACCDG01 (sample SAMN15323444, study PRJNA562643) | freshwater metagenome | isolation source: river surface water | place: USA:Blue River Watershed | collected 2017-08-17 | reverse complement strand
GGAATTACACTGACCATCAACTCAAAGAATTAAGTTTAACGCTTATTCTTTAGAGTAATCATTTTTCAACACCAATAATACGCCATTACCATCATTCAATTTTTGCTGAAAATCGGCCCATTGCAATAACTTCACTACCACCGCTGCAGGAGTCATCCATACAAATCCCCAAGCCTGCAAAAAAACATTCCGTGAACCCAGCCACATAGAGATGATTGACCAAATTTCATGCCCGTATCTACCTAATTTTCCGTAAGTAAAGATTTCATTTTCAATGTGAAAACCACTTCCGAGAACTAACTCCCGCAATTCATTTGAGGTAAAAACCCTTCTAAAATTGGCCGCGTTCTCTGAGTTTTGATAAGTCTCAAACATCCTTCTGTACAACTTCGTTTCAGTATAAAAATTGACAGGGCAATATAAATAGAGTTTCCCGCCTGTTTTTAGCGCTTGACTCATCTTTTCCAAAGATTGACCTACATCTCTAACATAAGGCAACACCGACACGCAAATCACAGCATCAAACTCATTCCTATAAACAGTATTTTCTATTTCCTCGCAAATTGCTTGAGCGTTTTTATAGTCGCCATTTTTAAGCCAATAATCATTCAAAAACGATACCCAGCCTTTATTGATATCAGATGACACTAAACTTGCGTTAGTTTGATTCAATACAAAGAATGAATATTGCCCGTCGCCGCATCCCGCATCCCATACTCTAGAAACATCGATTAACTCCTTTCTAAGCGTTTTTCGAATTAGAGTATGTCTTTGATAAGTAATTCTTTGCGCAAAATGAACCCAGCGCATCAACCAAGGAAACGGTTTTAAAAAAACAGGTACTTGATGCGCAATGGCTTTTTTCACAAGCAGGCCAATTAAAATGCCTCCCCAATGAAGAAATAGATGCCGTATCCTTCCTTCTCAAATCCAACATCAATACGCGTAAATATGTCTTTCTTTGGGAACAGTAAATATCTCAATCCGGCACCACCTGCAATTTTATAGTTTTGCGTTGGAAAGCTCGAAGAAACCGCACCCACACTTGCAAAAACTGCACCTCCCAATCGCTTACTAAAACCAAACGGCAAGAATCTATATTCGGCTTGCGCAGCCACATACTGCTTATCCCTGTATTTCCCCAGATAATGCCCTCGCATAATCATCTCTCCTCCCATTAAACTTAACTGGTTGAAAGGCACATCTCCTGATGAAAATTGCCCCACCACTTGCAATGCCAATACTTGATTCTTCCTTACTGCGTGAAAATATCGTCCATCCAAAAACATGGTATTCATAGGAAAAGATTGACTAAACAATTTTCCATAACGAAGAAACGCCACTTCTGCCAAAAAACCTTCTCTGACATTCAAAATGTTATGCCTTGAATCCCATAAAAGACCTAAACCCACACCTAAATTTTGGCTCCCATTGCCTCCTTGAGGCAATGCACTATCATGTCTTATCACATGCTCGTGCCAGTCAAATTCAGGATTCGCCAAATGCTGGTAATCTAATTCCAAACCAGCAAATAAATTACCTTTCAACCTGTAAACGAAACGCTCCCTAACATTGTAATAATTGGCAGGCACTACCGCCAAAGGCTTTTCAGCAATTCGATTTCCAATACCATAATACAATAAGGGATAATTTTGGAATCGCATTTTTCCCAAAAGCAAAATTTTGTTGTCTTTCCCATAAATAGCATGGTCAATCCACAACCCCAATTGCTTCATTTCAGTATAAAATCCAAAAACGCTGATTTCACTGAGCCTTAAACTAGTATCATTGTTATAATGAAATACAACCAAGCTACTGGCACCAAATTCCCATCTAGTTTCAGGTGAAAACCCAATGGTAGGGTAAAACAAGAACCTTGGTTTTGCTGAACTCCCTGTATCATTAACCATTTGATTAATCCACTCTGGGACCTGCACTTTGGGTATTTCATGTCTTAAATCATTAGTATCTATTTCTTGGGCCCAAGAAACAGAAATCCAACAGAAAAATAAAAGAAAAGACAGGTTTCTCATCACAAATTCAATGCAAGTATACGATTAAACTCGCTTGCGCTATCCCAAATACCTAAACAAGTATCTACGAAATCAGGCTGCATAGATTCTTCGGGTTCAAAGGTATGCACAACGTAAAATTGTTTGTTGTAGATTAACTCTTGTTGGGCAGCCGCATTCTTAAATTCAATTGGTAATACCTTGTTCTTATCACCCCTTACCTCTCCAAAGTTTTTCTTAAAAGGAAAAGCTGAAATAGCCATTGCAAATTCTTCGAGATTCGTTGAAATGGCTTGTCTAATTTTATATAAATCTTCTTTTTCTGGCATATAAATACCTGAATACAGAGCGCAATTTTCAGGACCCATTTCAATGTACAATCCACCTGGAAACATCTTCTTTCTTCCACCTACTTGCAATGCAGCAGAACAGAACGTCTTATAGGGTGACTTGTCTTTCGAAAAACGGATATCTTTGTTGATTCTAAAAATACAACTTTTAATATCTGTAATATCTGTAAAAACTGGATTTTTCTTCTGCATCCCATCCAGCAATTTTTCTAAAAAGGAATAAAATTGAGGCTTTATTAATTTCTCATAGGTAGACCTATTTTCATCAAACCAAGTTTTATGATTATTATGAGTCAACTCAATAAAGAACTCATAAAACTCAGAACTGAATCCTTTAAAGCCCATGTTAATTTTTGACCCATTGAAGGGTTTCAACACCTCTTTCCGTTTGAATCTTTGCCAAGTAAATACCGTTACTGAAATCAGAAATATTCAAAAGAATGTTATTGGTATTTAACTCATTCATTTCTAATATCACCTTCCCATTCACATCCACTAATTTGACATTTAATATTGTTTCTTGGCTCTGGATTCCAATGTTTGTTTTACTTGGATTAGGATACAGTGTAATTCCCATTGAATTCAAATCAGAAGCAGAGAGACGATCTAAAACAATATTCTTCGTAGTACCGCATTTGCAAGAATGTTCATCTGTGATAGCAATCAAATTGACTTCAAATGTTCCATCTGAGCTCAATTCATAAACGACAGCAGCGTTTACACCAGAAGAATATTTATTTCCGGCCCCTTTCAGTTGCCACTGATAAGATACCCCTGTTTGTCCACCTGCCAATTGATTTTCATCCATGGGCTCCAATTTAGCGCCATAAAAATAAGTGGAGTAATCAGGTGTAAACACAAAATCACATGTTCGGGGTAATTCGTAAACCTCTACAAACCTTGACTTCTGTGTGGAACAACCTCCAGCAACCGAGGTTGTGAGAATCACATTATAAGACCTTGTTGCATCTGTTGTAAATTGTACTCGGGGATCATTTAAATCTGAGTTAATACCATTACCAAAGTCCCATGAATATTTCATAGAATCTGCGGTACTATTTTCTGATTTATTCTTAAATAAAATACTATCTCCCGAACAAACCGATTCAAAATCAAAATCAACCAATGCCTCTTGAAGAATTTCAATTTCTTTTTCTAATGAAGCATTACATCCATTGCTCAAGGTTACATTTAAAACCACCTTGCTTTTTCCAGTTTGCACCCAACCCCTAGAAAAGGTATCTTTAGATGATACTTTGATTCCGTCTAACATCCAAGAATAAGTTGCCGTTGAACCTGATACGTCTGGAGTAGTATTCTGAAATAAAGTTCTACTTCTTAAACACAGTCTATCTGTGGTAAAGTCAACAACAGGTGATTCTTTTACTTGAACTTGTTTGGTCAAAGAGTCTTTGCATCCAAACTCAGAATTTACAACAATCTTAACTGTTTTAGTACCACCTGAATTGTATACGTATTTGGTATTTTTAACCGTACTTAAAGCATTGGGTTCCCCAAAATCCCAAATAACCCCGAACATACTAGTATTCATTTTAGTAGTAGTGTTAAAGAAATATTCTTTTCCAACACAATTACCTTCAGTGATAGTAAAACTTGCTGTTGGTTGTTCAAAAACAGTCACTTTCGATGATGTAGTGTTCTTACAACCCTTGTAATCTGCAGTTAAAGCAACAATATATGAACCAGGCTTTGCAAAGGAATAGTTAAAATTAACAGAATTAATTAAAGTATCTTTCTTGGCACCGAAGGTCCAAAATGAATTTCCTCCTACGCCTAAATTACTTGTATTTGTAAATACGATGGGCTTACCTTCACACGCATTTGTTCTCGAAAAAGAAGCTGTTGGACTTTCAACTACTGAAAATGATTTCACCTTTTGAAACACATAACCATCTGGCATTGAAACTACATTCAAAGTAATTTTCTTTGTGCCACCGTTGCTAAATATAAATGATCCGTCAACATCCGTACTAGTGTCTATTCCATCATATATCCATTGATATTCCAAATACACATTTGTAGAACGACTCTTGGTATTGTTTAAAAATTTCAAGGTATCTTTTGAGCATCCTACTAAAGGCAATTGAAAATCAATTAAAGGCGTGGGACTTACATAAACGGAAAGTGTAAATACAGTGTCGCAACCATTTCTAAGATCCGTGATTTTCAATTTCCATGAAAGTATAGAATCATCCAAAGTAGAGTCCGAAAGATTGAATTTCCACTGCAAATTATTGCTTCCATTTGGGACAACTAAACTACTTCCTGCAACGGCCTTACCAGATCTCAAATATAGTTGTGAACTGGCCACCCACTTTTTTGTACTTCCATAATCACCATTGTTCAATCCTCTAGGTGCTGTAACATCCATTTGGGTATTTATTCCTCTGATTGTAGTAATTTTTGAACCTGAGATTTTCCACTGATTACCCGTTCCTGACTGAGTCACAGACGAAATTACTGATCCACCAGGCGATGGAAGAACTACAAATGCTCTCGAAAATGTATCGTCTTTCTCAATATCGTTAGCAGTAACTACAAAGATTTTCAAAGCATTCAACCCGGTATTATTAATGAATAAGCTTTTACTGAAGCTTACTTTTGAACTTTTACCTGGAAGAATTTTATTCTTGAACCTTTCCAAATTCGCAACACCATTTAGCACAAATCCTAAAGTAAAATCCTCGACTGTATCAACAAATGCATTGAAAATTTCAACTTCAGGAGTTAGCACTGATCCAGAACAAAGTGTATCTGATTTTGGTAAATTCAACACAGATAACTTCAAATTAAAAGTGTCTTCGAAAGCCCCTCTATCACAATAAACTTTATGTCGATTCTTGCCTAAAAAATCTATCTTTCCATCTGAAACTACATTTGAGATTTCAACATTGTTTTGATTCTTGATTTGTTTAGAACGATAATCACCCTTATTGTAATTCACGAATTCATTCTCTACAATTTCGTTATTCTCGTCAACGTATGTATCACCAACCCAAGTGCTGAATGATGTATAGTAGTTAGTTCCTAGCGCATAAATATCTGCCGCAATTGATGGACCAATTTTGAAGCTATTGGATGCAACCTTCCCTGCTACGCCATAAGAAAATAAATATGCCATATAAACAGCACCATCACCTTTAGCTTCTAAAATATTACCAATTAAATCAATCTGTGAATCGTCATCTGTATAAACGCAAGAGGATGTTGTGTTGGAATTTCCAAAATCATCAGAAACAATCGTATTTCCACTGATTTTTAAGTGCCCTATTGCATTGTAATTAACCGATATGAGATTGTACGACTCGCCATCGCCATTGTTCTTAGCAAATATGTTTCCAACAACTTCAACGTTTCCAACGGTGTTTAAATACAACCCGGTTCCAAGTCCCCAACTTCCAAAAGAGCGGTTATCAGCAACTCTATTTGATCTAACAACCCAATTCCCCCCTTGGAATAAAGAAATGCCAAAAATTTGCTCTAAACTGGTGTTGGAATCTACACGATTTCCAAACACGTTCATTCGATTCCAAAATCCGTTCTTAACCGAATAAGCAAAAATTAAAGCACCAACACCTGACGTGCCATTGGTTCCAAATTCATTCTTTAAGACTATGTTATTTTCGAGATGGCAATCTGAACCAAAGTTAGCATATATCCCATAGGAATAACCATTCTCGCTTTTGTTGTACCTCAAAATATTGCCGTTCAAAACGGTTCTGTCGCCATATTGAGAAAAGACTCCAAATATTCGACCTTCAATCATGTTTTTCTCAATCACATTACCCGAAATGGAAGCATTTACACTTGAATTTCCTGAAATTAAAGCTGCATCAACTCCTAAAAAGACATTAATACCATAAGTCATACTTGTAAAAGATGCAGACGGATATGGCAAGGAGAAAACTTTGTTATTATCAATTTTGAATGCACGAGCAGAACTTTGAGCAAAACGCACATAAACACCAGAAACCATGGTATCAACAGCATCGCTAGAACTAGCATCTAACCTTGAAAGTTCATTGCCATCAATCCATTCCGAATTTACGTATCGAACCCATATTCCAACTGAAAAGAAGTTCCTAATTTTATTTCCTGTGATGATGTTTCCTGAAACTGTCTTTGTGTAGTCCGTTCTACCTTGCTGATCTAAAATTCCAATTACCGGAGCCAAAGCGCCTGTTCCTGAGGTAGACATGGTACAACCTCGAATCAAATTACCTTTACCATTATGAACAGATCCTACAGCAGTGATGTTTTTCCCGTCTCTAGCAAAAGCTATGTAGGCACCTGTGTCTTTAGCACTATGTGCTGTGATTCCTGAAAAAAGTATGGTACAACTGTCAATGACGTTACTATCAGCTCCATTGGTAAATCTGATTCCCACAGAACGGGTATTTTTCGATTCATTTAATAACTTTAGTTTCTTCAAATACATGAAATCAACACCATTGAGGTATATCATTTCACTGTCTAAAGTACTTTTAACTTGAAAACCGTTTCCTTTAATCGTCAAAGAATTGGTAAAAGTGGTCTTGTTGGAAGCATGTTGCTTGAATTCAATGTTGCTTGCAAGTGTCAAGGAAGATTGTACCTCCACAACTACTGGTCCGCTTACACCATTTCTATTAAAATCAGCGGCAAAAGACTCCCAAGTACTGTAATTTCTGGATCCACTACCACCTATGGTATAATTACCGCTCAATTGAGCAGAAGCTTGAGAAACAAAGCCCGCACAAAGTATAGTGAACCAAATTTGTAAATTTCTATAACTCATGGAATTCATTCAAAAATAAGAAATGAATTCCACAACTTAAATAGTCGTTTCAACAATAAATAGGTGTTGTAAACTAATTAAGACGGATTTGAACTTTACTCATTCCTATTGAACCTATTTTAAAGAAATAAATACCTTCAGATAAACCCTCAATTTTCATCCCTGTACCATGCAATTCAAACTCCCGAACTTTAATTCCCAAAGCGTTGTATATGATTATTTTGTCCCCATTTTTAAGGCCATTCAAATCACTCAAATAGAGCATTTCTCCTTCAGCAACCGGATTGGGAAAAAGTTGAAATTCAGCCCTTACCATACCATTTACAGAATGATTGAAATCCATCTGTAGCAGCGCAGAATTCCTCCTGTCTTCTATGTAAGGTTTAATTCCGAACGACACATGATTTCCCCAAGCCACATCTTCTGATAATTGCCAATCACTGTAACTATATCCGTAATCTGTGTCTACTTTACCCGCAAAATGTAAATCAACCTTGACGGCAGCATCAATTCTTTTCATTACTGAATCTATGACAGGGCCCATGTGATGCAAATTGAAAAAATTCTCAATAGCCTGATACATGTACCTCTCATAAATTAACCTGAATTCATCATGAGCCAATAATGCATACGTCAAAGGAGCCTTACTTTTACTGGTGTTTCCCCATTGGTGTATATCGCGCTTGTTGATGTTATCAACGCCCCACTGCACCCCAAAAGTATTATCCATATCATAAGGCATGTACACCATCTTTCCTGTTGTTGGGTGATGATAAATAAAATAGTTGTTCTTATTGTGGAAGTAATTGTCCCAATGTCCAATCAACACTTCAGCCGCCAAAGCTTTCATGTATCCATCTACATCAAAAATCTTAGGAAACTCGGTAGTGAAATTTGACTGTTTAGCCTTGTTGTTTATCCAATCTGCCAATTCTACAAGATCACTGTAATCATCTATTGTTTCATTGGTTTTCAAGTCATAGGCTCTTTCGTTTTCAGGGGATGGATTGATCAGCTTCTTGTATTCCGCTTGATCACTCCCCAACCAAGATAAATCAGCTGGCCAAGTGCACTTATAGTTGTTTCCTTTACTACTTCCAAAACGTGATTTTAGAAAATCTTTATCCACGTATTCAACCAAACCTCGTACACCCAAATAGGTATCATTTAAATATAATTTCACAAGGTTTACCCGAACTGAAGGTACATCCATTTTTTTCATCACATAAGCACTCAAATACTCCCGCATCATGGATGGGTCGTTGTGATTGCCATGGATATTAATGGTTTCTAAACCTTGAAAAGTCTGGCCATCTATTCTTCTATCAAAATCAATTCTAAATGATTTTCTTTTTGAACCTCTAGAAGTATTTCCTTTCAAACGAATATCACATTGTTTAATGGTATCACCGTCATAAATCACCGCAACCAAATAGCGATGATTAGTCCACAATTGATCGCTTTGTTGCATGTGATAAAATGAATCAGCACTCATAATCAATCTCAATTCGTGCAATTTATCATCAAATAAAGTGCCTGAATTAGGGTAAACCGCTGATTGACCCATTAATCTAGCAGCGATAAATACGGCTGCACTCAAAGCAAGCCTACTTATCATCCGCATCTTCGTCTCGTATTAGCCCTTCTATGAAATCAGATGTAGTACTTGGACTCTCAAAAATATCCAAATCAAACATCGAAATAGAAGCAATCACATGATCAAAAATATCCGATTGAATATCTTCGTATTTAACCCAGCTTTTCTCTTCCGAAAAACAATAAATCTCAACAGGCACACCTTTGTCAGAAGGCGATAGTTGACGCACCACAACATTCAACTCTTTGCTGATGTGTGGATTCTCCAACAACAGATTCTTTAAATAAACCCTAAACAATCCAATGTTTGTTAGTTGCTTTTTAACCCCTTTACCTGTGCGCTCCACATCAGCATTAAACTCATTAATTTCTTGAGTAATTTTTGAAATATAATCCTTCAGTAAATGATTAACCTTCAATCTATTCAACATAGCTTCATCGCAAAACTTAACGCTGTGTTGTTTAATGTGAATTGCACGTTTTATTCGTCTCCCCTGAGATTCCTCCATGCCTCGCCAGTTTTTAAATGAATCTGTGGTAAAAGCCCCAGTAGGAATGGTGGTGTAGGTATTATCGAAATTCTGAATCTTAACGCTCGATAAATTGATATCTATCACAGTTCCATCTGCCCCATATTTTTGAAATTCAACCCAGTCACCGTTTCTTAACATGTCGTATTGTGAAATTCGGATCGACGCAGACAAACCCGTCAATGTATCTTTAAAAACCAATAAAAGTGCAGCACTCATCGCCCCTAAGGCAGTCAGTAAATTGAGAATGGATTGGCTTGTAGCAATAGATATCCCAAATAAAACCGCCAAAAGAGTAACAATAATGCCAGCTAGTTGAGCAAAAGACGCAATGGGTTTGTCTTTCATCGAATCTAAATTCATCAGAATGGCCTTCAAAACTTTCAACCAAGACTGAACGAAAGCATGAATAGCCAGTACAGTCAATAAAGCCAAAACTATACCACCCCATTTTTCAGCCGTTGGATGACCTTGTAGCACTACGGGCAGACTCAACCTTGCAAACATCAATGGTACTATATGACCCAAAAATTTGAAGGTTTTTTGTTCGGCCATTTGTTTTAACAACGGACTTTCAGATCTAGAAGCATATTGCCTTGCCAGAGAAACCAAAACCTTTCTGGAAACCCAATCTATAATGACCACCATCAAAATGAGGCATCCCACCATAAAGAGCAACTTTACCAAATTCGCTGAATCTGCGCTCACTCCCCAAGAGATAACCCACTCATATACCCAATTTGCAATTCTTTCTTCCATACCCATTGTACGTTTCATAAACAAACAAAGGTAAGAAATCAAGTTCGAAACCCTATTTTTGAAGTATGCACATTCGATTGCCTAAGTGGTTTATTCTATCAATTCTCACTTTTTTCTTGAGCACAGGAGCAAAATGGTCTGCTGATTTATTTGATTATGCCAAAAATTTAGAAATCTTCGCTGCAATCTATGAAGAACTCGGGAACTCTTATGTTGATGAAATTGAACCCGGTGACCTTTCGAAAAAAGCCATCGATGCCATGCTCAAAAGCTTAGATCCCTACACCGTTTTTTTCTCAGAATATCAAGCCGAAGAAGCTATGATTGAGCGCCAAGGTGAATATGGTGGTGTTGGTTGTAGAGTAATTCAACGAAATCAATATCCCATGATTTCTGAACTTTTTCGGGGATATGCCTTCGATAAAGCAGGTGTACAACTGGGCGATTACATTCTAAAAGTGGGTGAAGTTGACCTGAAGAATCAGACCCCAGATGAACTCATGCAATATTTCAGGGGTGCGCCAAACTCTAAATTCCAAATTACCATCAAACGCGATAATGAAATCCTCATAAAATCGATAACCCGCACCTTGGTTGAAACTAAAAGTGTTTCTTATTCAGGGTTTCTAACCAATCCTACCTACAAAAACCTGGGCTATATAAAACTGGATGAATTCGGACAAGGCTGTGCAGGCGAAATTCGAAGCGCAATCAAGAAAATGCAATCGGAAGGCACTCTGCAAGGCCTCATTCTTGACCTTAGAGACAATGGAGGCGGGCTCCTTGACCAAGCAGTTGATATTGTTGGTGCTTTTGTACCACAAGGAACAACCGTAGTTACCCTCAAAGGGGCTCATGAAAAAGGGCCTAAAACCTGGAAAACACAAAATGCTCCCATAGCAATCAACCTTCCACTTGTTGTTCTGATCAACAGCAAATCAGCATCAGCCTCCGAAGTTGTCAGCGGAAGCCTTCAAGATTTAGATCGTGCGGTAATTCTCGGTCAAAATTCATTTGGAAAAGGTCTCGTACAAAACTATGCCATGCTACCTTATCGCACCCAAATGAAATTAACAACCGCTCGCTATTATACTCCCTCCGGCAGATGCATTCAACGATTGCAATACCAAGATCGTGACGAGCAAGGAAATGCAAAAATACAAGCCAAAAAAACGTTTAAGACCTCTAAGGGAAGAACTGTATTCGATGCAGCAGGCGTAGATCCAGATATAGAAATCCCTCTTTTCAACGGAAACTCCCTCATTCATTGGATGAATAAAAATTACTTGCTTTTTGATTGGGCCAACCAATACTATTCAAAATCCACTTTCAATCCTCATAACATCAATCAAAATGACCTTTTAGAAAATTTCAAAGGCTTCTGCTTGCAGCAGGCACCATTAATCTTGAAAAAATCACTGACCGAACATTCTAAAAAATTATCTCAAGATAGTTTGTGGGTCAATCAACTCCAACTCCTCAAATTTCAAGAACAACAAATGAAAGACCAAATCATCGCCTCGTTCAAGAATCACCCCAGCGACTATAAAATTGCCCTAACCAAAGAACTTCTCCAAAGAATTCCTTCTGCAACCGAACAACAGAGTATATGGCTTTCCCTCGATCCTGAAATCAAACAATGCGGTGATGTACTCTTAAACCCTACCAAAATCAATCAAACACTCAATCCTAAACCCTAATGGATTTCGCCCTCATTCTCATTGGCTCAGTTGGCGGACTACTCGCCGGAATCATGGGAGTAGGCGGTGGTTTGATTTTTATTCCAGTACTGACTTATTTGTTCTCTCAACAAGGGTTACCTACTGATGAAATAGTAAAGTTCACCCTAGCCAACTCCATTGCATTAGTTTTTGCATCCGGAATTTCAGGCATTTTTAGACAATACCGCTTGGGCATCTACAACGTCAAGAACTCCCTCAGCGTAGGAATTCCAGGTGCCGCTGCTGCCGCACTTACCAGTTACCTCATTCAACAAGGTTCTTGGTACAGCCATCAACGCTTCTCCTATGTATTTCTCATTTTTCTTTTGATCTCAATTTCAAATATGCTGTTCATCCGTGACCCCCGTCTCCCGACCCATGACCCCCGTCTCCCGTCACCCGACCCCCGTCACCCGTCACCCGACCCCCGAACCCTAAAACCCATTTTCGCCGGTTTGTTAGCAGGTTCTGTCGTTTCCCTTTCTGGACTTGGCGGCGGAATTATCATGGTGCCCCTGTTCCGTATGCTACTCAAAATGCCCACTAAATCGGCTACTGCCCTGTCACTAAGTGTAGTGCCCTTGTTGGCAATCTTGCCTATCATTCAGTATATCAATCAACCAAGCGTTCCCAATTTACCGCTTTGGCATACACAATATCTAGTTTGGCCTTATTATTTACCCATGGCAACAGGCGTGATTTTTTTCTCATCTTTTGGACAGAAATTAGCCACAAAAATGTCAGCCATTTCTATTCGAGTTATATTTGCACTCCTGTCTCTAACTATTTTGATTAAAACTGTTTATGAATTATTTCAAACTCTATAAAATTTCCGCTGCTGTTTTGTTTTTCGGGGGATGCTCTCTCGCATCAGCCCAATCTAATAAACCCACGCCAGCTGAAGAACAAAAACTCAGACTCAAAACACATATCAGCTACCTAGCCTCCGATGAACTGAAAGGCAGACAAACAGGCTCTCCCGGAGAAGTGATGAGTGCTGAATACATATCCAAAGAATTCAAAAAAAACGGACTAAAACTTTTAGGTAAAAACGGGTACCAACAATTCACCATCACCCAATTTCGAATAGCCGGTGACGATTGTAAACTCGTTTTAATTTCTCCAGATGGCGCTGCGCCTCCAAGAGAATTTGAATTATTCACCGATTATTATCCCCTCTCACCCACCGTCAATTACGACAGCTGCCAAGGCGAAGCCATTGACATGGGGTATGGTATTGTTGCTGAAAAACTAGGCAAAAACGACTACGAAAACGTAGATGTAAAAGGTAAAATAGTGGTCATCAGAAACGGTTATTTCGCTCAAGATGAAAACCCGCACAGCGAATTGGCCAACTATGCAGATGTATCTACAAAGGTTAAAGAAGCCGAAGCTCGCGGAGCTGCTGGAGTGATATTCTTGAGAAACTCCGCAAACGACGAACACATGAGCGGCAAGCTAGCAAGAACTACCATTCCCAGCAACTTCCCCGTGTTCTATTTCAAATCAAATTTTGGTTTCCCCAAGGGTCTTCACGTGAAAATGGTCAGCAAAGTGGTCTCTCCAACGGCTCTAGGACACAACGTCATTGGATATAAGAATAACTTCCGCCGTAAAACAGTCATTGTTTGCGCTCACCATGACCATATTGGTTACAACGAATACGAAAATAGCCGCTATAATGGTCCTCAAGCCATACACAACGGAGCCGATGACAATGCATCTGGAGTGGCTGCAATGATTGAACTTTCTAAACAATTAAAAAAATGGGGATACCGCAAACATAATTACCTTTTCATTGCCTTTAGTGGAGAGGAACTTGGACTTTTGGGATCCAAATTTTTTACTCAAAACCCTTTAATTGACATGAAAAAAGTCAATTATGTAATCAACATAGATATGTTGGGAAGAATTGACTCTACCAAGAAAACATTAACCATCAACGGCGTTGGAACATCTCCTGTTTGGAAACAAACATTATCTAAAATCAAAACAGATACCACATTGCTCTATATCGCCACTACTGAAAGCGGTATGGGTCCATCAGACCACGCAAGTTTCTATCTTGAAAATAAACCTGTTTTGCACTTCTTCTCGGGTCAACATAGAGATTATCATACCCCTGATGACGATGAAAATCGCATCAATTATGACGGAATGGTATATAGTATTGATGTGATTAAGAAAATCGTCAAACAAAATAAGCGTAAGAAATTACCCTTCACAAAAACAGTAGATCCATCACCCGGAAAAACTCGCTTCAAAGTAACCATGGGTGTTATGCCTGACTATTCCTACAGCAATAAAGGACTCCGCATTGACGGTGTAACCCCTGACAAGGCTGCTGCTAAAGCAGGACTTCAAAGAAATGACATCGTTTTGAAATTGGGCGACTTTTCAGTAAACGACATCCAAGATTACATGTCGGCTTTAGGCAAATTCAACCCCGGCGATAAAACCAAAGCAACCATTCAACGCGGTTCTGAAACCCTAGAAGTAGACATCCAATTTTAATCATTCATGAAAATCATTGATCATATAGCGCAACGAAACAGCAGAACACTCTTTTCTTTTGAAATTTTGCCTCCTCTGAAAGGATTTGGCATTCAAAGCATTTTTGAAGGCATCGATCCTCTAATGGAGTTCAACCCTTCATTCATTGATGTTACTTATCACCGCGAAGACTATGTTCTAAAACAGCGTCCTGACGGAACCTATGACCGAGTATCTACCAGAAAAAGACCCGGCACTGTTGCCATTTGTGCCGCCATTCAAAATAAATACCACATTGATGCTGTACCCCACATTATTTGCGGCGGTTTTACCAAAGACGATACTGAAACAGCACTCATAGAACTAAATTTCATGGGTATTGATAACATACTCGCTTTAAGAGGTGACGCGCGTAAAGGCGATACTCACTTCATTCCTGAAGCGGGTGGAAATAAAAATGCTTTAGATCTGATTCATCAAATTAAAAACATGAATTCGGGCATTTATCTCGATGAAGAATTAACCCAAGGACAAGAATCAAAATTTTGCATTGGTGCAGCATGTTATCCTGAAAAGCACATGGATGCGCCAAACCTTTCTAGCGATTTAAAATACCTTAAACGCAAAGTAGAAGCGGGTGCCGAGTTCTTGGTAACCCAAATGTTTTTTGATAATAAATACTATTTTGATTTTGTTCAAAAATGCCGAGAAAACGGAATAAACGTTCCTATCATTCCAGGTATAAAACCCATATCAGCTAAATCTCAATTGCGCAACCTTCCCAAAATTTTTCATATTGACCTTCCTGAGGATTTGGTGAATGCAGTTGAAGCTTGTAAAAGCAACGAAGATGTTGTTCAAGTGGGTATTGAATGGGCCATCCAACAGTGTAAAGAACTCATGGAGCATGGAGCTCCTGTACTTCATTTTTACACCATGGGAAAATCACACCAAACCAAAGCTATCTGCGAGAAACTCTTCTAAATTAGAATCAATTCTGAGCAAATTAATGCAAGCCACCATCACCAAATCTACCGGAAGTTGGTACATAGCCCGCACTGATTCTGGTGATTTATGGCAATGCCGTACCCGCGGCAAACTTCGTCTTGAAAATCTCAATACCAGCAACCCAGTTGCCGTTGGTGATGTTGTTTCCATTGAACCAGATCTCAATTATGAACATACTGCTAGCATCGTAAAAATTGAACAGCGCAAAAATTGGATCATCAGAAAAGCAAACAAACTGAGCTCTCAACGCCAAATTCTAGCCTCTAACCTCGATGCTGCTGTGATGGTTGCCAGCTTGGTAGCCCCTAGAACCTCCCTTGGCTTTATTGATCGTTTTCTTCTTTGTGGACAGTCCTTTCACGTTCCTACCATCTTATTCATCAATAAAGTAGATCTATTGGGCGAACAACGACAAGAATTCCTCCAAGAAATTCAATCCATCTATGCCAATGCCGAAGTTGAAATTTATGCCGGTTCTGCTCTAGAGCCTGATTCTTTAGAAGATTTCAAAAAAAGAATTAACGGACAACGCGTTCTGCTCATGGGACACTCAGGAGTGGGTAAATCAACCGTTTTAAACGCCCTTTATCCCCAATTTTCCGCCAAAGTAGGCAACATCAGCAACGCCCATTCCAAAGGAAAACATACCACTACCTTCGCCGAAATGTTCACCACCGAAGACGGCACTCAACTCATTGACACCCCTGGAATTCGTGATTTTGGTGTAGTTGACCTCAAAGAAAACGATATTCACCTATATTTTCCCGAATTTCGCAAATACATGAAACAGTGCAAATTCTCCAATTGCTCGCATACACACGAGCCCTCTTGCGGAGTGCTTTTTGCCCTTGAAAATCAATTAATTCCCGAAGCCCGTTATTACAGCTACCGAAGCATACTCGCCGATGAAGATGACGATATTTTCAAATAAATACATTCTTTCTTTTTTCGGGGGATGCCTTTTTCTGTTATCCTCTTGCATCAAAGACCTTGATTTTGCAAGCAGCGCAAACCTCAAATGGTCAAAAGATACTGTTTACTTTGACACCATTTTCACCCGCGACAAAACCACCGGATATCCCATTTCAGTTACCAAACTCATCAGCATAAAAAATCCTGAAAATAGATGGGTAAAAGCTGATTTTTCTGTTGTTGGAGGCAAAAATTCGCCTTTTTCAATCAATATCGACGGCATAGCAGGTCCAGAAATTTCCGGACTAGAAATTGCACCTAAAGACAGCGTTTTCGTTTTCGTTCAATGCCGACTTCAAGCCAATAACCAAACACAACCCGCCTTGGTTTTAGACAGTCTTTATGCACGAGTTGGAAACAAGCAATCCAAACTAATTCTCGCCGCTTATGGCTGGGATGCACATTATGTAAAAGACACTGTATTTCCCGCCAATACAATCTGGTCAGACCAAGTAAAACCTTACGTCATCATAGGAGCAGCGGTAGTTGCCCCCGGTAGAACATTCCAAATCAACCAAGGTGTAAAAGTGTACGCGAGTGCTCAAACCGTTCTCTATGTTTTGGGTGATTTACAATTGAATGGCACGGCTCAAAATCGTATCACCATCAAAGGAGATAAACCCGTTTCTTCCACAGAAAAACTTCCCAATCAATGGGGCGGAATTTGGTTTCTTCCCGGTGGAAAAGGAAACCTAGAATATTCAGATATAACCAATGCCTCTGTTGGACTCAGGGCAGACTCTACTGGCTGTGGTAATTCACCATGTGTGAACCTCTCTCAAACACGAATTCAATTTTGCGGCACAGCGTGCCTTATCGGACTTGGTGGTGCAATAAAAGCGGAAAACTGCCTTTTTGCCGATGCAGGCACCTATACCTTTCTCGCTTATTTCGGCGGAAAATACCAATTCAACAATTGCACCTTTGCTGAACATTCTAACTTTGGAAACCGACAAGAAGGTTCTTTTGCTGTTACAAATACCTACCGTGATGGGAACGGTAAACTTCTAGCATCCAATGATCTAGATTTAAAAATCACCAATTGTTTGGTCTGGGGATATAAAATAGATGAAATCACCACAGATAAGGTTTCCCAAAGTGCTTGGGCCATCTCCGATGAAAACAACTACTTCAAATCCAAAAACGAATACGACCATTGGAATAAAACAACAAATATTTTCAATCGTGACCCATTATTTGAAAATGTCAGCAACGGAGATTACCAACTAAAAAGTAATTCACCGGCAATTTCCTCGGCAAATATAGCAACCGCTTCTACAATAGATATACTGGGAAAACAAAGAAAATCAGCTCCAGACATAGGAGCATACGAAAAATTCTAACCTCTTTTAGCCTTAAAAAATTTCTGCATGAGTTGTCGGCTCTCTTCGGCCATAACTCCTCTTAGTACTTCTACTTTTTTGCCAAAAACTTGTTCCGCTAAAGCCAAACGTTCAAAACCGCTCTTTGGTTCTGACAACCCAAAAACAACTTGCTTAAATCGAGCCCATTGAATAGCACCAGCACACATGACACAGGGCTCAACCGTAATATAAATAGTGCATTCATCCAAAAATTTACTTCCTAAAAACTGCGCTGCACTAGTAATTGCCAACATCTCAGCATGAGCCGTGACATCAACCAATCGCTCTGTTTGATTATACCCTTTACCTATGATTCTGTTTTGATGCACCACCAATGCGCCAATAGGAATTTCATCCTCATCAAATGCTTGTTGAGCCAATTGAAGAGCCTTCCCCATGAAATATTCATGTCCCAAAACATTGCTTTCATCTGTCGACATAATCCTACTTTAAAAGAGTTTCTGTAAAGATAATGTGCTTACTGACATTTTTTGCGGAACTTTGTTAGTATAAGAATGAGAGTTGGAATTGTTTTGTATCCCACCTTCGGTGGCAGTGGAGTTTTGGCCACCGAATTGGGTAAAGCCCTCGCTAAAAAAGGCCACGAAATTCACTTTATCAGTTACAATCAACCTGCCCGACTTGACTACTTTCTAGAAGGAATTTTCTTTCATGAAGTCATCATTCCACAATACCCTCTTTTTGAACATGCACCCTACGAAACTGCCTTAGCGGGCAAAATCGTTGAAATTGTACGCTCAAATCAATTAGAAGTGCTTCATGTTCATTATGCCATTCCGCACGCATCTGCTGCACTATTAGCTAAACAAATATTGGCTGAATCAGACATATATATTCCAGTAGTTACCACCCTGCATGGAACCGATATCACCCTAGTTGGTAGAGAGGCATCTTACGAGCCCGTAGTTTCATGGAGCATCAACAATTCAGACGCCGTAACTGCCGTATCTGAAAGTCTGAAAGCAGATACCTATGAACATTTCAAAATCAGAAGAGACATTCATGTAATTCCAAACTTTATTGATTTTGAACGTTTCAACAAACAACCCAAATCGCACTTTAAGATGGCAATTGCCCCACACGGCGAGAAAATTGTGGTTCACACTTCCAACTTCAGAAAAGTAAAAAGAGTAGGCGACGTAATCAGAATTTTTGACCTCATACAACAACAAACACCCGCCAAATTACTTCTCATTGGCGACGGCCCAGAGCGCTCAAACATTGAAAAAGTTTGCCGTGAACTGCGAGTGTGTGACAAAGTAACCTTCCTCGGTAAACAAGAAGCTGTTGAAGAAATACTTTCTGTTTGCGACCTTTTTCTGCTCCCGTCTGAACGCGAGAGTTTCGGACTCAGCGCCCTCGAAGCTATGGCATGTGAAGTACCTGTAATTTGCTCTAATGCCGGAGGACTTCCCGAAGTTGTAGATCACGGAATTAACGGCTACCTCGCTGATGTAGGCGACATCGAAACCATGGCTAATTACGCTATAGATCTTTTGAAAAACGATCAAGCACTGAAAGAATTCGGCAAACAGGCCCTTTCAAAAGCGAAACAATTTTCACTAGATAACATCATAAATGAATACCTAGCGGTTTATGAATCAACGCTGAATGTGAAGCTTTAAGAACTTCAAGGCCAATCCTATTTGATTTTCAACCGTCTTAGGTGTAATGTCCATCAATTCGGCTATCTCTTTGTGAGATAATTCATAAACTCGACTCATCAAGAATATTTGTCGGCATTTTTTAGGCAAATGTTCAATTAAAATCGTAATTCGCTCTTGAACTTGTTTTGCCTCTAAATTCTCTAGAACACTATTATCAACCTCTTTGAATGCAGATGAATCTTCAGGTAAATCAGTCATATCAAAACGTTTTTTACGCAAACAATTTAACGACCTGTTACGCACTGACGTAAACAAGTAACTCTTTAAACCCGATTCCTCAATATCTCTCACATTCCCTTCATTCCAATAGGCCATGAACACATCATGTACAACCTCTTCAGCATCTTGTTCATTGTGAATAATACTTCGGGCAAATGATATCAGTCCCGGACGAAATTTCCGGAAAACCTGTTCAAATTGAGAAGTACTTTGCGTCAAGAGAAATTAAAATATGGGCAAAAATAGTTAATTTTAATTTCCTACGTCACTCAGAAACTGCAGATGAACCAATTTTAATTCCTCAAAACTAAATTCCCCATCAAAATGGTTAACTGCCAAATCAATATTATCTATTTCCTGGGTCCTAAAATAATCTATAATTTCATCCATCAAATCATCATCAATGAACTGCTCCAAAAAATAACGAATATTCAATTTGGTTCCTGAATGTACAATCAATTGCAACTCATCCAGCAATTCACCAAACGAAATTTTCAATTGGGAAGCAATATCTGGCAAGTCCACCTTTTTGTCAATATTCAAAATAATATTTACTCGCTTAGCCGACTTCTCACTATTGCCCTTCAACACAACATCTACAGGTCTGTCAATCTCATGAATTTCAATGTATTTTGAAATATGATCAACAAATGCTTGACCAAATTTCAACGCTTTATTTTTACCAACACCATTGATATTTGACAATTCCTCTAAATTGATAGGGTATTTGATGGCCATGTCTTCCAAACTAGGATCTTGGAAAACCACATAAGGAGGTAATCCCATTTCATGAGCAACCTTTTTACGCAAATCTTTCAATTCCGCAAACAACAAATCATCACAAACCGACTCTAACCTAAAGCTGTCAAAATCTTCATCAGAAACGGCATCAAATTCAACATCAACCGCCATTTCAATAGGTGTTGGATTCTTGATGTATTTCTCGCCATCTTGATTGATGGAAAGTAAGCCATACTTCTCAATATTCTTATTCAAATATCCATTCACCAATGCTAAGCGCACTGCAGATTTCCAAAATAACTTATCTAATTCTTTACCACATCCAAATAATTTAAGCAAATGATGTCCGTATTGTTTAACTGCAGAGTCTGCTCCATTTCCCACAATGAAATTAACCAAATGCGTCAAGGAAAACTCACCTCTTAACTCAATCATGCACTCCAAAAGCAACTTTAATTCTGCCGAAACATCTCTTTTGGGCTTAGGATGTGAACAGTTGTCACACATGCCTTCACATTTCTTTTCATCAAATGACTCTCCAAAATAATGGAGCAATAGCTTTCTTCTGCATTGAGAACTTTCAGCGAATGCTGCTGTTTCAGCAATCAGTAAACCGCCAATTTCTTGCTCTGCAACGGGCTTGTCTTTCATGAACTTCTCCAACTTCTCAATGTCGTTGGGATTGTAGAACAACAGACAATCGCCTTTCATTCCATCTCGACCAGCTCTACCCGTTTCTTGGTAATAGCCTTCCAAACTCTTAGGCACATCATAGTGAATTACATACCTAACGTCTGGCTTATCAATACCCATACCGAAAGCAATGGTTGCCACAATAACATCGCAATCTTCCATGAGAAATGCATCTTGGTGCTGAGCTCTAACTTTAGCATCCAAACCAGCATGATATGCAAGGGCCTTGATGCCATTTCTCTGCAACATCTGAGCTATTTCTTCTACCTTCTTCCGAGATAAACAATAGATGATTCCTGAAGAATTTCCGTGCTGATTGATGAAAGAGATCATTTCTTTATGAACAATGTCTTTTCTTCCTTTAGGACGGACCTTATAGTATAAATTGGGTCTATTAAATGAACTTTTGAATAGTTGCGCTTCCAACATATTCAAATTCTTTTGAATATCGTGCTGTACCTTAGGAGTCGCCGTTGCCGTCAATGCCAAAACTGGAATATCTCCAATGGCTCTGACCATTTGCTTAATTTTTCTATACTCAGGGCGAAAATCATGTCCCCACTCCGAAATACAATGCGCTTCATCAACAGCAACAAAAGAAACTTTAATTTGAGACAATAAATCGATGGTATCTTGTTTCTTGAGTGTCTCGGGAGCCACATATAGCACTTTGGTATCTCCAGATAACATATCTTCAACCACCTGATTGAACTCGGATTTTGAAAGTGAACTATTCAAAAAATGTGCAAGTCCTGCCGTTTGCGAAAAACCTCTTAAATTATCAACCTGATTTTTCATCAGAGCAATCAAAGGTGATATCACAATGGCTGTACCCTCCATCATCATTGCTGGCAATTGATAGCATAATGATTTTCCGGCACCCGTGGGCATAATGACAAAGCAATCTTGCCCTGACATAATACTTGAAATAACTGCCTCCTGATTGCCTTTGAATCCGTCGAACCCAAAAAACTCCTTTAAAAAATGCTTAGAATCTATTTGCGCCTGCACTAGTGTATTTTCCTTCCTGAAATGATTAGTGAAATTACAATAAAAATTATTGTTAAAAAAACAAATAGTCATTTGATAAAGTGTAAATTTTCATCTGCACTTAATTTTGTTTCTTTGCAACTCAAAACATTCAACAAAATGAAATCTCTTTCCCATCTTTCAAACGGAAGAAATACCATCATTCAAGAATTAAAAAGTCTTGAATCTTTGGCCGCCCAATTGGGAAATGATTTTGAACTCTTCATACAAACCATTTTAAACTCATCACAAGTCCATTCAAACACTCGTGTAATTGTCACTGGTATTGGCAAAAGCGCCATCATTGCTCAAAAAATTGTGGCCACCCTCAATAGTACCGGACAACCAGCACTGTTTATGCACGCTGCTGATGCTATACATGGCGACTTAGGAATGATTCAAGCAAATGACGTCATCATTGCCATATCTAAAAGTGGAAATACACCCGAAATTGTTGCTCTTATACCCTTACTCAAACGTCTAAATAATCCATTTGCTGCCATAGTCGGAAATATCCATTCTCAATTGGCAAAAGAAGCTGATTTTGTATTAGATGCTACCGTTGATAAAGAGGCTTGTCCAAACAATCTCGCCCCAACCACCTCTACTACGGCGCAACTACTAATTGGTGATGCCATTGCCATGGCTCTGCTCACCGCCAGAAATTTCAGCGATCAAGACTTTTCTAAGTTCCACCCAGGAGGCGCTTTAGGGAAAAAACTCTACCTCCGCTGTGGAGATATTACCCAAAAACATTCTAAGCCCTTTGTGAAACCAGAAACGCCCTGGAACGAAGTGATTTTAAACATTACCCAACACCGATTAGGCGCAACAGCTGTCATTGATAGCCAAAATAATATTGTTGGGATTATCACCGATGGTGATATCAGACGCATGTTGTCCAATCATTCAGATCTTTCGTCAATTACCGCACAACAAATTATGGGTAAAAACCCAACAACGCTGTATATTCACGACATGGCAACCCTTGCCGCTTCTGTGATGCAAGAGAAAAAAATCACCCAATTGATCATCATTGGTGAAGATTCAAACACTCAAACCTACGAAGGAATGATTCATCTTCACGATCTTTATCAAGAAGGAATCTTATAATTAAACGAACCCCAAAAAATGAACAATAATCACTACGTTATTATTATGGCCGGTGGAATCGGCACTCGCTTCTGGCCTGTAAGCAGAAAAAGCTTCCCCAAGCAGTTTATGGATATTTTGGGTACCGGACAATCACTCATAACCCAAACCTATAACCGCTTCAGCTCTTTTATTCCTCAAGAAAATATCTATATTGTTGCTAACGAGGAATATACAGACTTAGTGCTCGAGCATATTCCCCAAATCAAACGCGAACAAATTCTCGAAGAGCCAATAGGCAAAAACACTGCACCTTGTATTGCCTTTGCTACCTATTACATTGCGCAGAGAAATCCCAACGCAGTGTGCATGATCGCACCATCAGATCACCTCATAACCAACGAAGTCAAATTTGTCGAAATAGCGACCAATGCCCTCAATTTTGCCGCACAAAATGATGCCTTGGTAACATTAGGAATCAAACCAAGCCGCCCAGATACCGGTTATGGATACATTCAATTTCAACCCAATTCAGCTGAATTAGGCATACACGAGGTTAAAACATTTACAGAAAAACCCACCGAAGAAATCGCTAAAACGTTCATAGAAAGCGGAGAATTTCTTTGGAATGCCGGTATTTTTGCTTGGAACCTAAAGACCATCATGAACAGATTTGAGACCAACCTCAACGAGGTACATCAACTGTTTTCAGAAATAGATTACCTCAATAACTATAAAACCATTCTTGAAAAAGCTTACGGACAATCTCCAAGCATCTCCATTGACTATGGTATTCTAGAGAAAGACAAAGCAGTTTTTGTTCTTCCGGCAGATTTCGGTTGGTCAGATCTGGGTACTTGGAAAAGTTTGTGGGAAGTATCTACACAAGATGCACAACAAAACTCCCTGATTGGTAAAAATGTCAAAGCATTTGACACAAGAAACTCTTTGGTTTTTACTCAAAAAGAAAAACTAATTATCCTCAATGGTGTTGATAATCTGGTAGTTGTAGAATCAGATGATGCCATCCTCATCATGAACAAAGACCGAGAACAAGAACTTCGGGGCATTGTTAATGAAGTGAAAGAAAAATACAAAGGGAAATACAATTAATGGTTGTTTTTTCTATATTTGTATCATTATCCGAAAGGGTAATACCAACTGTTACGCGCTTTTACATACCAAACATCCTGGCCGGGCATTTTTGTTCGGCCTTGATTTTTTATAGACATGCGTAAATCCCTCATTTATCTCCATATTTCTGTTTTCCTGTGGGGATTCACAGCCATCTTCGGAAAGCTCATTTCCTATGGCTCTCTTAACTTGGTTTGGCACCGCATGCTTCTAACTGCCGCTGTTTATCTCATGATACCGAAGGTTTGGACATATCTAAAAATTACCCCTGCAAAAACCATTAAAACATTCATGGGCATTGGTCTGCTAGTTGCCCTTCATTGGGTCACCTTCTACGGAAGCATTAAAATAGGAAACTCCGTTTCCGTCACCCTTGCCTGCTTGGGTTCTGCCTCATTCTTCACATCCCTGTTTGAACCCATTTTAATGAAAACCCCCTTCATTAGAAAAGATATTATCACCGGACTCCTAGTTATTGTGGGTGTTGTCTTCATAAGCCTTTCCCTTCCTCAAGAAAACAACCCCAATATTTCTTACGGTTGGGCAATCATTGTGGGCATTTTCTCAGCCTCTATCGCAGCCCTTTTCTCTACACTCAACAAAAAATACATACAAAATATACATCCCCTAGCGCTCAGCACCTTAGAAATGGTTTCTGGCGCTTTGGCCCTTTCTCTGATTATTTTCGGGGGATATTTATTCGGTATTGAATCAATCTCCAAGCACATTGTTTGGCTTCCAACCAACTCATTTGGCGCTGAACCAAACGATTGGATTTGGCTGGTTTTCTTATCAGTTCTTTGCACAAATGTAACCTTCTATTTGGCCAGCATAGCTCTAAATAAAATCAGTGCATTTACTGCAAATCTTGCACTAAACTTAGAGCCTATCTACGGCATTCTACTCGGAATATTTGTTTTTAAAGAAAACAAAGACCTAAATCTTTCCTTCTATCTCGGCACCACCATCATTTTAATGGCCATTTTTACCAATAGTTTGTTTAGTAAGCCTTCGCAAACAAAACCCTCTGAGTAGAAGGCTTGCCACTGAACACGCACACACCCTCCTCTAAAACGCTATCCAAAGGAATACATCTGATAGTGGCTTTGGTTGCTTCTTTAATCTTTTCTTCTGTTTCACCCGTACCGTCCCAATGCGCATAGGCAAATCCTTGTTTAGTCTCAATAACATCCAAGAATTCTTCCCAATTATTCACGGTGTAGGTCTTCTCCCTCTGGTATTTAAGAGCTTTGTCATACAAACTCTGCTGTATCTCATCCATCAATGCAACCAAACGATCTGCTAATCCCTCCATAGAAACTACTTCCTTCGTTTTTGTATCTCTGCGTGCCAATTCAATATTTCCACTAACCAAATCTCTTGGACCCAATGCCAACCTTACAGGTACACCCTTCTGCTCCCATTCTGCAAATTTATATCCAGGTTTGTGCGTATTTCTAGCATCTACTTTAACCAATAATCCCGCCTTCTTTAGGTCAGCAGCCATTTCATCCATCTTTCCTAAAACCGCATCTCTCTCTTCATCGCTCTTATAAATTGGGACAAATACCACTTGAATAGGGGCCAATTTTGGAGGCACTACCAAACCTTCGTCATCGCTATGCACCATGATCAATGCACCCATCAAACGAGTAGAAACGCCCCAACTTGTAGCCCAAACATAATCTAACTTACCTTCCTTCGATTGGAACTTCACATCAAAAGCTTTCGCAAAGTTCTGTCCCAAGAAATGAGAAGTCCCCATCTGCAATGCCTTACCATCTTGCATCATGCCTTCAATGCAATACGTTTCATCAGCACCCGCAAACCGTTCGTTCTCAGTCTTAACCCCCTTAATAACGGGAATAGCCATAAAAGTCTCAGCAAATTCAGCATAAACTTCCAACATCTGCTTGGTTTCAATCAAAGCCTCTTCTTTGGTAGCATGAGCCGTATGTCCCTCTTGCCACAAAAATTCAGCTGTACGCAAAAACAAACGCGTCCGCATTTCCCAACGAACCACATTTGCCCACTGATTGATTAATATGGGCAAATCTCTGTAACTCTGAATCCAATTTTTATAAGTATTCCATATGATAGCTTCCGATGTAGGTCTTACCACCAATTCTTCTGTTAACTTAGAGTCAGGATCTGCCATCAAAGAACCAGGTTTATTAGGATCTGCCTTTAATCTATAATGGGTTACTACCGCACATTCTTTAGCAAAACCTTCAGCATTCTTCTCCTCTTTCTCAAACAAACTCTTGGGAACAAATAACGGAAAATAAGCATTGCTATGACCTGTTTCTTTAAACATGTGGTCTAGCTGCTTTTGCATTTTCTCCCAAATAGCATAACCATGGGGTTTAATAACCATACAACCCTTAACTGCGCTATGCTCAGCTAAATCTGCCTTATAAACCAAATTATTGTACCATTCGCTGTAATTTTCTTCCCGAGTAACCTTTTCAAATGCCATGGCTGCAAAATTAGCCAAAAGCATTGGCATTTAACGAATCAAGGTAACATCTCCTTTGAATTGATGCATACTGCCATCAATACCCCAAACCGTCAACTGATAAACATAAACTCCCGATGGAGCTTTATCTCCCATAAAAGTTCCGTCCCAACCTTGATTACAGCCCTTCTGATCGTATAACTTCTCACCCCATCTGTCAAAAATCTTCATATGATACGATTTTATGAATATGCCTTCTGGCTTGAATACCTCGTTCAATTCATTCGCATTCGGAGTGAAAGCGTTTGGTATAAAAACCTTTGGCTTTTGAACCGGACTACTTACGTTACTGCAACTATTAAAATACCAATTGGAATCAATAGGGCCCTCGTTAACTGGCACGGCAATAACTCGATATTCTATTTTATCTATACAATTGTATTCCTGACTTTCATGAACAAACATCAATGTTGACGGTGAAACCCTCGTCAATTCTCTAAATCCGGTTCCACGATTCATTTGAATAATATACTCTTTTACTCCGCTTTGCCACTTCTCATAAGCTGACCAATTCAACTCTGCATGATATTCATCATTGATTCTAGTATTCAATAGTATACTCTTTGCCATTAACCCTACAGCACTTGTATCTTCACATACATCAATGCCTCTTACCATATAACTGTAAGATTGCTTATCTACCATCACATTTAAATCTCTCAGCACCAAAGAATCTTTCGGCTCCCAAATAGTCCAAGACAAAGCTCCACCCCCAGAATTAGGCAATCGTTTTATGAGAAAACGACTCATTGCATTTTTATTTGAGTCATTTCTAAACCAATTCAAATGTGTAAATTGGTCATCAACAACAGTAACTCTCCTTACTAAAGGAGCATAAACCGTATTCACATAAATAGGTTTTACATGGCAAGTATCACTCCAACTATATTCATTCAATGCCTCTTTATCTCTTGCCAAAATTCGATACTCGTGTTTTTTCTTGCAAACAATATTCGAATCAATAAATTCCGTTTGAGAGCCATCTACTTGTGCAATTGAATCAAAAAGACCATTACTTATATTTCGCCTATACACAATATATCGGTCTACATCCCAACCAACATATTTGTTCCACTTCAAATAACTCGCATTAATCATGGGAGCACCTGATAATTCTACCGTGCAGTGCGGCTCTAACCCATTTATTGATTGCACTACTTCACACAAATTCTTTGATGCGATTTTATAACAATCTACCCTTCTTAAAGCATCAACGGGCGAGTAATTGAACAAGGTATCTTTGCGATTTACATTGCTTTTCAATTGTTTATAACCTTGTCCCTGGTCACCGTAAATTTCATATCCCAAAAAGTCAAAATCCCTGTATTCGGAAAGTGAAAGCTCGTGGGTAACATCATCATGAACACTAACATGCTTAAACCAAGGGGCCTTACCAGGTATTGTATCACCCACCGACAATAACTTACCTTTTGCTGCCGTATCCCAGCACCCCATAACATCTTGTACGAAATACTGAATTTTTATCTGTTGCGATCTAACTGGCAATAACCTCAAAGTTCTACTGCTCTCTCCCGGAATTCCACCGTTGACAATCCAATTTTCTTGCAATACCGTTGTATCAGTCTTTACCATTGCATTCACCACCCAGTCATTTCCTAGACAAATTGTATCTTTTTCACTAACCAATTGAATTTCAGGCTGAAAAACTTCCACCGTTTTATCTAAAGTATCTTTACAACCTCTATTCGACTCTATCAACAGGCGAACATCATTAGATTTAATGGGCATTAAATACCTCAAACTTGAATTTTTAAATCCACCTATTCCGTTAATATTCCATAAAAACTTCGCAGCCGTATCACCATAAAAATTGCAATTAGACCTTATTTCAACACTGTCTCTTTTGCAGTTCCCTTGAGATATAAACCCAGCCTCTGGCTTTGCATATACCTCAATAGTGTCTGTAGGTTGAATGGCTCGCTTGCAACCTGCTGAATCATACACAATCATAAAAGGTATGTACCTTCCCGGACGTTCATATAAATGCGACAAACTACTTCCTTCTTTCACCACGCCATCACCAAAATCCCATTCTTGTTTTACCGTTTGACTGTTCACCGATGAACTGAATTGAACCCTGTGTGGCTGACAACCCTCGGCCGGATCAAAGGTGAAGGTTCCTGCCGGACCAGGGACTACTATTAAATCCAGAAATTTCTTGAAATGTTCACATCCCAAAGAATCAATCACCCTCAATGTAACAGTGTAGGTTCCAGGTATCAAATATTGATGCGAAGGATGCTTTAATACGCTGTATGAACTATCACCAAAATCCCATAACCATTTCCGAATTGAACCTCCAAAAACCTGTGAAGTATCGCGGAAATGCACAATCAGCGGTGGACATTTGGTATCTTCAATTCGGAAGGAAATTCTCAACCTAATTCGATTTCCAGGATAATGAACCTTTATTTTTTGCTCAGCTGAACAACCCGCTGAATCTGTAACTTTAACAGTGACTATATACGTTCCAGAATCATTAAAACTGTGGCTCACGGTTTGAGTATTATACGTTTTTCCATCGCCCATTTGCCATAGATAGGTATATCTAGCATTGGGATCCTTCAATCCCAAAGAACCCAAATAACGGCTTGTGCTGCAGGTATGTAACCAATTACTTTTTATAGATATTCCAGGACCTTTAACATTCAAAGTTTGAATTTTTGAACCCTCACAATTTTCCCCAAACACCGAAAAAAGTTGAGCAGTTAAAGTGTCCTTCAGCGAATTTTTCAAATCATAATTAACCGTTTTTGAGGTCATCCAGACTGTATCGCCGTTGCTTAATAACCAATAATGTAAGTATTTATCATTGAATGTACTATCGAAAAACGTCAAAGTAGCAGGTAAACACGACGCACTTCCAGACATAGATCCACTCAACAACCCTTCTCCAATTCTGATTGTATCTGTAAGAACTATGATACAGTTCTTCCCAAATTGCAAAACTGCCTTAATGGGAGTAATTCCTGCGGTGTCAAAAGTAAGTCTGATATCTGTTACATCCCTAATAGTATCTTTTCCCACTAACCAATAAAACTGATTAGGAAAACCCTGACCTTGAAGCTGCACAAACCCAGGAGAGCACAAATCAAAATCAAGCCAGTTTATTCTTATAGCACTCAAGACCGGAGGATAATACCAGTATTCCAATGTATCCCAACAACCCGTTGAATCGTCTTCAACCCGCAAAATCACTTTATAAATCCGCCGAGAATCTAATACCAAAGAATCGTCTTTAAACACGTCATTCCCAATGAACCAGGTGTGGTCAGTAAAGGCTGATGATTGATTGCTTAAAATCAACTTGTTATTATTACAGAAATCCAAGTCTTGTGCTATCATAGCATATGCTGCCTGAATCCATAAAGAGTCCTTCAAAAAAGCCGTATCCGGGCACCCCATATGATAGGATACTAAAAACGGCTTTAATTGACCAGTATCTTGATCGTAATATCTGAAAATGTTTGTCTCTTTGTATTCAGGAGGAAACCCAGTCCACGGTGATTTAATTAAACTCCAATCGTCTTCAGGATCTCCAAAACTCCATCTAAAACTATCTATTGGAATACCCTTATATTTGGTCGTATTGATAAAATGAATGGGCTCATTATTACAGATACCGGCATTTGGATCAACAATAAAATTAGGATCGGTTTTCATGCCCACATTCACTGTATCTTTGAATTCAATCACGCAATTTTTTTCAACTATTAATCGATATTTATAAGGATAATGACCCGTGTCAAAATAGCTTTTCTGAACACTCAACCCAGAGAATGAATCGCCATCCTCAAAAAGCCAATCCACTCGTTGCAACTTCCTGTTCCCACTGTAATTTTTGACCGTGAGTTTCAAATCAAAGTTCACGCAACCGTCGTCTATTCCCTGAACTTCATAATTGAATCGAGGAAGTTCAATGAATTTATAATAAAACGAATCTCTGCAACCTTCTTTTGTGGTAACTACCGCTTTAACTGTTAATGGTTGATTAGTGAAAATCACCGTAGTTAATGGGTTTGTCTGCCCAACAAACAACTGTTTTTTAAGTCCTGTATCCTGTATCGTGTACCACTGAACTTTATCTACCGGTTTATCATCAATGTATTTAAACGTTTCAGTGTAAGGAACCGAGCAAGGCATTGAGTCTGATACTGAAATTTTACCATTGGGTTTATAGTTCACTCGAATCAATTGCGGTTTTTCTACGATAGTTGTGCACTTTCTGGTGATCGAGATCGCTTTTAATTTAACCGTATAATATCCAGGATCATAATAATTCTTGGAAGGTGATGCTTTTGAAGAAGTAGTTCCATCTCCAAAATCCCATTCGTATTTTAGTCCCCCGTTAAATGTTCCGATGTTACTAAAATTCACTGTGAAAGGCCCACAACTAGAGGTTGCATCGGCCTTAAAATCTACTTTTAACGGACCCAAATACAATTCATCTTTTCTAACCATGGAATCTTTACAACCGTTTTGATCTGTAACCACCAATTTAGGAGAATAGGTTCCAAAAGAAGTATAGGTATTCCTGGGGTTAGTCAAAGTACTACTTTTACCATCTCCAAAACTCCATTTATATGTGATTCCATTTCCCGTACTTTGGTTCCTAAAAGGAATGACCGTGGGCACTTCGCAATCATAGGCAGAATCCATGGTAAACGACGCCTTCGGTTTTGGCAACACGTCGATGGCCTGATTTACAATTTTCTTGTCTGTACAACCATTAAAATCAGTTATCACCAAAGAAATGGTATACTTACCATCCTTTTGATATTTGTAGGTTAAAGGATTGGTTGAACGAACGCTTCCGTCGCCAAAATCCCAAGAATACTTTGAAATCGCCGTATCGCCTAAAGTAGATGTACTGCTTAAATTTAAATTCTCTCCCAAACAAATCTTAGAACTGCTGAGCTGAAAATCAGCTTTGGGACTTTTGAACACAATAATATAATGATTCCGAACCAAAGTATATTTAGTACCTGCCGCGTCCCATGCTTCTAATGTAACATTATACTTACCGGGAGTTGAATAAATTGCAGACGGATTTTGAAGTGTTGAAGTATTACCATTTCCAAAATTCCAATTCCATCGGACATAACTTCCTCCGCTGGATTGGAAAGCAGTAGTTAGTGGGGCGCAACCCTTATTTACATTGACTGAAATATTTATTTGAGCATGCAGACACAGCGAAAAACCAAAGAAAAGGAAGAAAGATATTTTCTTGAAAATGCATTGCACGGTTTATAGATGTTTTAAATTGGTAATTCGTTGTATGTATATAAAAAAAGGCGAGTAAAAACCCGCCTTTTTCTATCAAAAATGGTAATTCTTAACTGCAACCTAAGCTGTTTCCACAGTTCAAGCACTTGTAGCATGTTCCACTGCGCACAGTGATGTGACCACATACGTTACAAGCAGGAGCATCCGATTGAACTTCTCTCAAATGATCTTGCATATCTCTTACTCCTGATTTTGCTGCTTCAGCTTTCATAGCACGCTCGGTATCTAAGGATACAACAGGAGCCACTATGGGTGTTGCTTCAAACACCGGCTGGAATTCAGAAATAACTGGCTTCTCTTCTTGGAATGGTATAGGTGCTTCACTTGGTTTAACTTGTACCAAATCTTCTCTTCCCAAATATTCAAATCCCAACAATCTAAAGATATAATCTACAATTGAAGTTGCATTCTTAACGTTTGGATGACCTTCCACCATACCGCTTGGTTCGAAACGAGTGAAAGCAAATTTGTCAACAAACTCTTCTAAAGGAACACCGTACTGCAATCCAACAGAAATAGCGATAGAGAAACAGTTCATCAACGATCGGAAACTTGCACCTTCTTTGTGCATATCAATAAAGATCTCACCCAATGTTCCATCATCGTATTCACCTGTTCTAACAAAGATGGTCTGCCCGCCAACTCGTCCTTTTTGAGTAAACCCGTTTCTACGATTTGGAAGTCTCTTCTTTTCAACAATATTTGATAATTGACGCTTGAACTTGGTATCTGTACTTTCATTGAGGATGCGTTTAGCGGCTTCCAATACAATTTCAGGGGTCAATTCTTCAGCAACACGAATAACGGGTTGCTCAGCAGCAACAGCTACTGGAGCATTATCGCTTGCTGCAGATTCTTTATCAGCCTTTTCCTTCTTCTCTGATTTATTACTCAATGGCTGGCTTAATTTACAACCGTCGCGATATAAAGCGTTGGCTTTCAATCCCAATTTCCAGCTCAATTCATAACAGCTCTTAATATCATCAATGTTTGCTTCGTGTGGCAGGTTGATGGTTTTACTAATAGCACCAGAAATAAATGGTTGAGCCGCCGCCATCATACGAATGTGAGCAAACGGATGAATGTATCTAACTCCTTTGTTTCCATTTTTGTTAGCACAGTCAAATACAGGTAAATGCTCTTCTTTTAATCCTGGGGCACCTTCTACGGTCATTGTACCTACTACAAAATCGTTAGCTTCAGCTACTTGTGCATTGGTAAATCCAAGTTCCCACAACATGTCAAAATCAGGAGCATTGTAAGTAGCTTCGCTGATTCCACAACGCTTCATGCAATCTTCGCCTAATGTGTACTTGTTAAATACAAACCCAATTTCAAAAGCCATTGGAGCTGCAGCTTCTAATTTCGCCAAATCTTCAGCGGTAAATCCTTTAGCAGCTAAAGTTTCGTGATTTACGTGGGGAGCACCAACAAAAGTTTGGTAACCCTTTGCATAATTCACTATAGCATCAATCTGCTCAGGTGTGTAACCCAAGTTTTTCAACGCCAATGGAACAGTATTATTCACAATTTTGAAGTATCCACCGCCTGAAAGTTTTTTGTATTTTACCAAAGCAAAATCAGGCTCAATACCCGTAGTATCACAGTCCATCAACAATCCAATAGTTCCTGTTGGAGCAATAACCGTTGCTTGTGCATTACGGAAACCATATCTCTCACCCCATGATACTGCTTTATCCCAGCTCTCACAAGCAGACTTCAACAAGTAATCTGGACAGTACTTTTCGTCTATACAAACAGGATTCACATTCAATCCTTCAAAAGCCAAAGGCGTATTGTATGCAGCATAGCGGTGATTACGCATTACACGCATCATGTGCTTTTTATTCTTCTCATACATGCGGAATGTGCCTTTTGTAGCTGCCATTTCCGCACTAGTGGCGTAAGCAGTACCAGTTAAAATAGCAGTGATTGATCCACAAATAGCAGAAGCTTCTTTGCTATCGTAAGGAATACCTGCGCTCATCAATACTGAACCCAAGTTGGCATAACCCAACCCTAAAGTACGGTAATCATAACTCAATTGAGCCACTTCTTTTGAAGGGAATTGAGCCATTAATACGCTGATTTCCAATACAGTTGTCCATAAACGTGCTGCGTATTCAATCTTTTCTACATTGAATGTGCAATTGTCTTCGCTGAAGAATTTACGCAAATTCAATGAAGCCAAATTACATGCAGTGTTATCTAAGAACATGTACTCTGAACATGGATTTGATGCATTAATTCTACCACCCTCTGGACAAGTATGCCATTCGTTGATGGTGTCATCGTATTGTACGCCTGGGTCAGCACAAGCCCATGCAGCTTCACCGATAGCATCCCACACTTTGGAAGCGGGCATTTTGCTCATGGTTTCGCCTGTTGAACGAGCTTTAAATTCCCAATCTTCGTTCTTTTCCAATTTTTGGAAGAATGAATGAGGAATACGTACAGAATTGTTGCTATTTTGTCCTGAAACAGTATTGTATGCTTCGCCTTCGTAATCGCTAGCATAGCCCGCATCAATCAAAGCTGCAACTTTATGTTCTTCGTGTTTCTTCCAATTGATGAACTCCATAGCTTCAGGGTGATCTAAATCAAGACACACCATCTTAGCTGCTCTTCTAGTTGTTCCACCACTCTTTATTGCACCAGCAGCACGGTCACCTATTTTCAAGAAACTCATCAATCCGCTAGAAGTTCCACCACCAGATAATTTCTCTCCTGCACCGCGAACTTTAGAGAAGTTGGTTCCAACACCCGAACCGTATTTAAATATTCTTGCTTCACGCACCCAAAGGTCCATGATACCACCTTCATTTACCAAATCATCATCTACCGACAAGATAAAACATGCGTGCGGTTGTGGACGCTCATACGCCGAAGTAGATTTCATCAACTTTTCGGAGTCTGGATCTACGTAATAATGTCCTTGAGGTTTTCCTGTGATACCATAAGTATGGTACAAACCCGTATTAAACCACTGAGGTGAGTTTGGAGCAGACTCCTGATTCAACAAGGAATAGACCAACTCCTCGTAAAATACCTGTCCGTCTTGCTCGCTTTGGAAATATCCATTGGTTTGTCCCCAATGTCTCCATGTATCTGCCAAACGATGTACCACCTGTTTCACACTGGTTTCGCTACCCAAACTACCATCAGCCTGAGGAACGCCCGCCTTGCGGAAATACTTCTGTGCAAGAATGTCTGTAGCCACTTGACTCCAGCCCTGTGGAACTTCCACATTCTTCATTTCAAACACTGTACTTCCGTCTGGTTTTTTGATTACCGATGTGCGATAGTCGTAAACAAATTGATCATAGGGACTTACACCGTCTATGGTGCTCATCCGCTCAAAACGCATTCCGTTGGTGCTAACGGTGTCGTTCATTGTGGTACTTTTTTTGGTCATTTTGATTTGGTTTTTTTAGGTGTTTTAACTTATGTTATTTTCCCTTTTTCGAAGGTGTTTTCAAAAGAGGGAACTTCAAAACTATCTAACTAAATCAACATATTTTTTTTGGGTTATCCACAGAAAAGGCAAAAAGTGAGATTCTACGCCACTTTACCGTGTGGAAATTGTTTAATATATTGATATTCAATAATATACACCCAAGTATTTGATTATCAAACACCTCATCCATCCGCAAAATTAGACGGTCATTCCATACAAAAGCCTTGTCATTCCTGAGTATTTTTACCTTAATTTGTAACTGTCTAAATTAGCCAACCCCATGACCCTCCTCGAGAAACTAAAATTCAAAAAAAATAACGGGCAAAAATCGTTGGCCATTTTGATAGATCCTGACCAACATCAAAGCTCACTTTCTCATCAAATAATCTCAAATTCTCTACTTCATGGTGTTGACCTTTTTCTCGTTGGTGGTTCATTAGTCTCAAACGGTATCACCCAAAAATGTGTCACCGACCTTAAAAAATTTGGCGCTCCCAACGTAATCCTCTTTCCCGGAAATGAAATTCAACTAGCCCCAGACGCTGATGCTCTCCTATTTATGAGTCTTATATCTGGTAGAAATCCTGAATACCTCATCGGAAAACAGGTAATCGCCGCACCTTGGGTAAAAAAACACCAAATTGAAACCCTTCCAACCGGGTATATGCTCGTTGAAAGCGGCAAACTCACTTCCGCGCTCTACATCTCTGGAACTTTACCCCTTCCCAATGATAAACCCGATATCGCTGCAGCCACCGCCATGGCCGGAGAAATGCTAGGAATGAAAATACTTTACCTTGATGCCGGTTCCGGTGCTCAAAAACCCGTACCACAAAATCTCATACGCGCCGTTAATAAAAATACAGACTGCATTCTTTTTGTAGGGGGAGGCATCAAAAGCCAAAACCAAGCGGTTAATGCTTGGCTCAGTGGCGCCGATATTGTTGTTGTTGGAAATGGAATATTTGAATCACCTACCCTCCTTCAAGAACTCTGCGTATCTTTGAATCAATTCAACGAAGTTCAATTATGATCGGTTATCCGTTCCAATCCTTTTACCTTAAAACACAAATCACTCGACAAGAAGTTTGTGAAAAACTCTCTCTCTCCACTTTTCTTTCCGACGAAAACTACAAAAATACACCCTCCGAAAAACATTTCTACGGAGCTGTAAGTCCTATTGACTTTGAACTCGAAAATATCTCAAAAAAATACGCCTTCACTAATTTTACCCGAGGTAAAATTCTCGGTGCAGACCGCGAAATATACATCAAACTACGCCTTGGCTCTTGGCAAAATCAACGCGTTTATTTCCTACTTCTCGCCACTCTATTTACTACCTTGGGATTCTTTATCTATTACCTTCTTCAACCGCCTCAAGGATTTAACAATCCAGCAGAATTCTATCAAATTTATGGGTACGGAAAATCTGAACTCCTACACAACTTGACCACTCCTATTTCACTCATCATGCTCGCATTGATTGCAACCATTTCTACCAGCATTACCCTAAAATATAAAAACTTCCAATCTTCCGTTCAACCCACACTCAATTTCTTAAATCAAGAATTAGAATCTACCACCATAACTAAATTCGAAGTACCCGTATTGTTTAGGTAGTCCATAGTCCACAGTCCGTAGTCCATAGTCCATAGTCCATAGTCCGTAGTCTTTAGTCTGTAGTCTGTAGTCTTTAGTCTGTAGTCCATAGTCGGAAGTCAATGGTCTAACACCCGGCACCCGACACCCGATACCCAACTACCTGCTACCACCTACCAACTTCAATAAATCTGCCTCCCAACTTTCACGAGGCATCTCAACTATTTCACCCAACAGAATACGTTGACCTTCGGAATCAACTTTATAAATCCTAACCAATGGTACAGAACCTATTTCAAACGATCTCGACTGCCCATCTACCAGCATCTTATCCCGACTAACACGATGATACTCGAATTGATATGAATCAACCCCACACAAGTCCAATACCTTACATAATTCCGGAACCCCAGCATGTGTGTCAGAACACCAATTTCCTCCAAATACCTCTATCAAAATCTGTGATTTGTCAGAAGCTAACAACTTAGAAATGACAGTTTCAACTGGCTTGTACGTATTATAACGCTCATCTGCTAACTTCAAGAAAAAATCAGCATCCGCTCGCTCTGCACTATCCGTTAATTCACCCAAAACAGTCAGTGTATTTTTTAACTTTTCTATGTTTCTCATTTTTTCCTCTTCATACTTAATTTCATCTTTTTCTAAAGCTGATAACGGCGGATAAACTATAGCCATAACACTCTTTTGAGTCAATCCGCAAGATCCCAACAACACCCATGTGCCGCACAAAATCAATAATTTCGATGAACGTTTCACAATCACAAATATAATCGCTCACCTTTCATTATTTGCAACCAATCAAATTCCGTACCTTCGCACCGAAGATGAGCTCGAGCATTGAGCAAATAAAAGCACCCATTAAAGAGGAACTCGCTTTCTTTGAAAAAGAATTTCGAGCCAGCATGAAAACTCAGGTGCCCCTGCTCGATACCATCATGACCTATATCGTCAAACGAAAAGGCAAACAAATCAGACCCATCTTCGTCCTCTATTCAGCCAATCTTTTCGGAAACATCAACGACAGAACCTATCGCGGGGCTTCCTTGGTGGAGCTGCTGCATACCGCTACCCTCGTTCACGATGACGTGGTTGATGAAAGCTATCAACGCCGCTCCTTTTTCTCCATAAACGCCCTTTGGAAAAATAAAATTGCTGTTTTAGTGGGTGATTTTTTGCTTTCTAAGGGACTTTTACTCAGTATTAAAAACAAAGACCATGACCTCCTTGAAATAGTGAGTACGGCCGTTCAAGAAATGAGCGAAGGAGAACTTCTTCAACTAGAACGAGCGCGTTTTATGAGCGCCACAGAAGAAGATTATTTCAACATCATAAGAAAAAAAACCGCTTCCCTCATCGCATCGTGTTGTCAAATTGGTGCAGCTTCAACCTCCAATAATCCACAACACATAGAACAAATGAGACTCTTTGGCGAGAATATTGGACTTGCATTTCAAATTCGTGATGACCTCTTTGACTTTGGTGAAAACAAATCTGGTAAACCCGCCGGACTTGACATCAAAGAGAAAAAATTAACCCTTCCAATCATTCACGCGTTTAAAACTGCCCCGAGCAGCGAAACAAGAAGCATTCGAAGACTCATCAAAAGCAATACCCCAGACAAACAAAAAATGACCGAAGTAGTTGCTTTCATTAAAAAACACGGCGGTATAGATTATGCTACCCAAAAAATGAATGAACTACGCGACAATGCCTTCCAAATACTTGATGAATTAAACATTCAGTCTCCATACAAAACACATTTGAGGCAATTGGTTAACTTTGTCATTGATAGAAACGTCTAGTTTAACCCAGAAATCAATCATTCTATGAAAGCCGTTATTGCTGAAAACACAATTGCACTGACTAAATCGAACAACGTCTGGGCATCGTCTACCGATCACAAAATTCAACTTATACCCAGAGATTCTGAAACTTTGCTTTTAGTAACTCCCAACAAAGTTTTAACTGTTCGCTGTCTGGAAGTCAATGAAGAAACGAAAACCGTCACCCTCCTTTATAACGGTCAAAAATACCAAGTAAAACTCATTGAACCCCTAGATGATCTTCTGAAATCTATGGGACTTGAAAACGCACTTACGCCAAAAGTGAGCGATCTCAAAGCTCCAATGCCAGGACTGGTTCTTCAAATATTGGTAGAACCCGGACAAGAAATCAAAAAAGGCGATAAAATCCTAATTCTGGAAGCAATGAAAATGGAAAATGCCATCAAAGCGCCTGCTGATGCCATAGTTGCTCAAATCCACATCAATCCAGGAACAGCAGTAGATAAAAATCAACTGTTAATCACCTTCCTATAAGAAACTTCCATTGAAAAAACTCAAACCCATACACGGTTTTGTTGTTTTTCTATTCATCTACGCATTTCTTGGAATTATAAATCTAGAAATCTTACCCGTTGCTTGGAACGATGAAGTTCAAAACCTCGATCCCGCCGTTCAAAAAATACTCACCGGCACCTTCAAAAGCATCATTTGGCCCAATCCCGGCGCTGATCAGATGTTTGCCTCTTACCCGCCTTTAATTCAATACTTTCACTATGTTTGGTTAACTATTTTTTCCATCAACATCTTTACCGTCCGTCTACCCTTTCTCATTCTTACATTAGCAACTTTTTTTCTATTCTACCACACCCTCAACCGCAATAAACACCTTAATAACACCTGGTTACCCTTGTTATTACTTTTAATTTTCGCCCTTGATAAATCAACGTTTGAATTATCCCGAAGCGTGAGAGTAGAACCCATCATCTTATTCTTGCTGTCACTTTATCTTTTCATTCAACCCAAACGACTGCCCTTTACCAAAATCACTCTTATAGCCATTTCATCTACAGCACATTTTTATATTTGGCCCATTCTATTTGTGTGGTTCGCCTTCGAATGGTTAAAATTACCCACCGTACCTCAAAAACTACTCGCTTTCCTCATATTGATCGCTCCTTGGGCATTCTATTTCCATTCTTTAGATTATCAATTCAGCACATGGTACAATCAGATGTCCATGCAAACATTAGATCATCAAATAACCAGCACCGATCTTCCTCATTCAGCTTTTGAAAACAGTTTATTCTATCGTTTTTGGCCCCATTATAAAGAGCAACCCTTTAATGTGATCCTATTTTGGGCCATTTTAATCATCATCACCATCCTGTTTTTCACTAAAAAGCCGCTTCTAAAACCTCAATATCAAAACCTCACCGCACTCTTCTTCTTCTCCGCTTTATTGTTTGCATTCGCCTCCCCACAATACCGCTATCTGCCACCGATGCTTTTATTGGCCTTGATCACTCTTCCGCAGTTACCCTGGCTCAACTTCCAAACCAAATTCATCCAATACTTATCCATCTTACTCGCCATCAACGGTTTTTTTTCTTTCGGGGGACGTCATCTCGCCGCACAAATCCAAAAAACCGAACGCAACCCACATCAAGTGTATGACTTCCTATCAGAACATCTACCTACCGAAAAATCACTCCTGATCGGTGATGCCATAGGTGCATATTACTCCTATTCCGTCCAAAAATATTCCAGCTACCGTTGGTTAGATTATGCCTTCGACTATTACCCAATAGATTGGCAACCCTATAAAAAAGTATTCATTATTACGCACAACACACTTCCAAACTCCAAATTCATTCAATTCATTGCAGAATACCGTCCCGTTTCATCAAAGCAACTTCCCAACTGGGCTCTGAAATTCGCCAAAGGTCAAACCTATTCCGGCATGAAACTATACCAACTAAAATAACCCACCTAGTTCCAAGTACCTAGTACCAGGTACCAGGTACTTAACGATTTGGCTGCGAATTAACCAAACCGTATCCAATCAGTTCATCGTAGGCCAGCATTTGATTTCGGTGGTAAACTAATACCATATAATTGTTTTCTGCTGTAGAATGGGAACCCTCAATAGGTTTGAAATTGGTCTTGCCATCTGAGGAAACAGCACAATATAAATAATTATAATAACCCTGTTTCAAGGGAACCACAGCCTCATATTGACTGCTCTCTGTATTGTAATACATCTTGAATCCTTCTTTTATTTCCCAATCGCTCAGTTCCCCGTACAAAAAAACATCCTCCGCGATAGCGGGCATCATTAAAGAAAAATGCACAAAAACATAATCACTCTCAACACGGGTGGCTTCAGGTAAATCTTTATTATCATAAAGTATTCTTCCATTATAATCGCGCCAATTCATATATCGATCAAACCCGCGAGGCTTATCGGAAATAAGCCAAATGTGCTTTTGATTGGCAATGTTCGCCCTCTTTTTAACTCCTGCCTGTGCAATCTGCAAGCTTCGCATATCAAAGAATCTGTATTCATTCAAACCATCAAACTGAGTACCCATCATTTGGTTGAATTCGTAAGAATTTCCTTTGATAAATTGTGGTTTTAGATCTGAAATAGCGCCTTTCCATTCACCATTCCGCAACACAACCGTGCGCAAATCAGTATACGGATTAGGAATAAAATATGTTGCAGATGATTTATTAAAGACAAAATTTACTTGTTGTTGCTGCGCCCTGAACTCCACCTGACTGCTCTGACTTACATTCACATTTACAGCACCTTTGCTCGACAAAACCATCATCCTTCGAGAAAGGATAATGTCTTTCTCATCAAAATTCCGGTAAACCACCAATAAGTAATTGCCCGAAACTTTGGGCTTCGTATTTTCCGTGGGCAACAACACCTCATAATGCACATATTGGGTCAACGTTCCATTGGAAAAACTCGCATTATCAATATTCTCAAAACCAACCCCATCAACACTCAATGTTCTAGGCAACCCCGATGGAGTCCAATCAGCATTGCAATGAATCAAAGTATATTGAAAATAATCTCTTTCACTCGTCAATTGGTCGAATGTCAATTTTAATGTCTCTAAATCAGTACCCAAAGAAACCACCGGAAAATTAAATCCGCTAGATGAATTCAAAAACTGAACCGACCTTACATCCCCTTCGTAAATGGCGTTGTCATATCTAAGCAAACTATCGGTAGTTGCTTTTGATTGACTCAGAAACGAGAGTCCTATAAACGAAAGAAGAAAAAGCCTCATGTTCAATATTAACGATATTCAAGCAGAATTATTCGTGATTCTCCATCCATTGCTCCAAAATATCATCGTATTCCTTTTGCAATTTGCTTATTTCCGATAATAACTTCACATGTTCAGCTGTCAATTTTAACAATTCATCAGATTTTGATACTACCTCAGGTGAGACCATACTTTCTTCAAGTTGAGTTCTGCGCAAATCAAATTGGTCTATCTTTTCTTGCAATTCCTTCATCTGAGTTTCCCACCGTTGAATTTGATTTTTCGAAACTCCGGTTTTCACAGAAGTTACTGCAGATTTTGATTCTACAACAGCTTTAGGCTTTTCTTCTACCACAACAGGTGCTGCCGGACGAGTAGCAATCCACTCGTTATATTCATCATAGGTACCAGGATACTCTCTTAATTGCCCATTTTCTATCCACCAAATTTTATTGGCAACTCTGCTGATAAATGTTCTATCATGGCTCACAAAAAGCAATGACCCTTCATAATTATCTAAACTTTCTGCCAATACTGCCGCTGAAAACATATCTAAGTGGTTGGTAGGCTCATCCAACAAAAGGAAATTACTTTGAGTTATCAACGTTTTAGCCAATGCCAATCTAGATTTTTCGCCTCCAGACAATACTTTTACTTTCTTAAAAACCTCTTCCCCAGTAAAAAGAAAACATCCCAAAACAGTACGTAAGTCCTTCTCCGTGTATTCGGCACTAACCGTACCAATTTCGTTTAATAAATCACTTTTGAGATTCAAACTTTCCAGCTGATGTTGCGCAAAAAAGGCAGTTTCCACGTTCCAACCTAAATCTATCTTCCCTTCATATGGTTCTGTACCAGCGATCATTCTTAAAAGTGTAGATTTACCTTTTCCGTTTGCACCAATTAAAGCAATTTTATCGCCGCGTAACACCTGAGCTGAACCATTCCTCAAAATCGACATATCACCGTAACTCTTGCTGACTTCCAAAATATCAGTAACCACTTTACCGGGTTTTATGCGAATGTTGAATTTAATATCAAACTCCCTATTTTCATTATCCTTAAGCTCAATACGGTCCAATTTTTCCAATTGCTTCACCCTACTTTGAACCGCAGTCGCTTTAGAAGCTTTTGACCTAAAGCGCTGAATAAAACGCATTTGCTGCCTGATATAATCTTGCTGATTCGCAAATTGACGTTCCAATAGGGCGTCTCTCTCCTCTTTCTGTTCTAGATATTGGGTAAAATTACCCTTATAATGAAATAACTGCTGATGAGCAACTTCGGCAATTCTATTTACCGTTTTATCCAAAAAGTACTTATCGTGTGATACAATTACATAAGTACCTTGATATTCAACCAAATAATTTTCCAACCATTCAATGGTTGGTAAATCTAAGTGATTCGTGGGCTCGTCTAACAACAATAGATCAGGCGCCATCAACAATAACTTTCCCAAAAGTGCACGCATTCGCCATCCTCCGCTCAATTCTTTAAGAGGACGTGTCAACCATTCAGTTGGAAAACCAAGGCCTTCCAAAATCTTGTCTCCTTGAGACTGCCAATCATAGCCCCCCAAATGCCCAAATTGCTCTTGAAGTTCTGATAAACGATTCAACCGTTTATCATCGTAATTCACTTCAATTTCTTCCAACAAACGATGAATTTCTTGATCAATTTGAACCAAATCTTCCCTTCCTGACAATACCACATCTCTTACAGATTCATCATAAACCACACTCAACAAGTCTTGGTTTAAGTAGCCCAATTTCATGTTGTTGGCCTTAGAAAGAGATCCTTCTCTCAATTCATATTCCCCAGAAATCAACCTCAATAAAGTAGATTTTCCCGTTCCGTTCAGACCTACAAGGCCAATTTTTTCATTTGGCTTGATATGCCAAGTGGCTTTTCGGTATAAATATCTACCTGCAAATTCAAAAGAAAAATCGTTAAGCGCTAACACGCCGCAAATTTAAGGTTTACAAACCTTAAGCATGATGAAATCATTCATGAAATATCCATCTCCAATATCAAAATCAGCAATACTTTCAATTACAAATCCATTTCTGAAGTAAAAATTGATTGCCTTATAGTTTTGTCTGTTCACTTGTAAACGCAATTCATGAATGCTATATTCCTCCGTAAGAAAATCAATCAAACCCTTACCCAGACCCGATCTCTGTAATTCTGTGTCTACATACAATTTATTCAAAAACCAACTTCCGTCCCCAAAATCTTTCACAGATGCAAACCCAGCATAGACCAAATCATTTTCAGATTCACCCACCGCCGATAAATAAAAAATATCGCCTTTTTCTAACTGCAATTCCAAACTTTTCAGATCATACATCTTCTCCAACATGTAATCTACCTGCTCTTGTCCAATGATGGCCGGATAATGATCATTCCAAATTCGCTGCGCCAATTCCCTTACTATGGGAAGATCTTCTTTGGTTACTTCTAAAAAAAATTGCATAAACCCACGCGAATATCCCATTTTTGCAACACATTCATGCTACGCCTTAACCAATTAAGTACCGGTTTTAAAACCAAATGCCTGCAAAAGGGCATCAGTCTTAATTTTGAACCCGGAACCATTGCTTTACTTCTAGGTAGAAATGGCGTAGGAAAATCAGTGTTTCTGCGCACTCTCATGGGAATCCAAAAACCGTTGCAAGGTGAAGTTACCATCAATAACCAAAACTTACACTCATTAAAACCTGAGCGAAGAGCAAATTTAATCTCTCTAATGTTAAGCACTCCACCACAAGTTGATTTACTAACCGCATTAGAAGTTGCTTGCAGCAGCGTAAAACACACCAAAGAAGCAGAAAATCACGCAAAAAATTGGTTCCAAAAACTCGAAATTCTAAATCTAACCCATAAATCTTTCGGAGAATGTTCTGACGGAGAAAAGCAAAAAATCATGCTTACCCGTTGCCTCATGCAAAATACCCCGGTCATCCTTATGGATGAACCCACCGCATTCCTTGATTATCCTGCCAAAATTCAATTCTGGAATACCATGAAATCAATAACTGTGAACAAAATTATTATTGTGAGCACACATGATATCGACACCGCCCTCCCTAATGCGACCCATCTCATTCACCTGAAAAATCAAGATGCCACTATTTCTAATGAACCCTTGAAATTCAATTTAAATCTTCTTTAGTTTCTCGGGGGACATGAATAAGCCGCGCAAACCATTTTCCTTCAAACAATTCACCATCCACCAAAACGGTGCCGCCCTTCCAGTTACCACAGATGCCTGCCTGTTCGGAGCATTGGTTGAATTCCATGAACCCACAGACATCCTTGACCTTGGAACAGGTACAGGACTTTTACTACATATGATGGCGCAAAAATATCCTGATTCAACTCTTTATGGAATAGATAACCACCTAGAAAGCTTGAACTGTGCCAAATTAAATGTTGAATTCAATGATAAATCACTTTGCCTAAAAGATAGAGTTCATTTACATAATGGTGACTTTTTTGATCACAATCACATCATATTCAAACAAAAATTTGATGCGATAATCTCAAATCCACCATTCTTTGAAAATCAATTAATGTCCAAAAATGAATTAAAGATTCAAGCCCGACATTTCCAAAATGGCTCGTTCGAAAAATACATTAAAACTATTTCAACCCTGCTTAAGGATAATGGTATAGCTTGGATTTTACTTCCCAACTTTAATGAATCCTTAAACCGATTGATTCAAGAAGAATTCCTCCATGTTCAAGAAATAATTCAAATCCATCCATCTCCGGTGAAAAAGTACAATTTAGAAATAATCAAACTCTCTAAATTACCTAAATCTAACTTGCATACATCTAAGTTTTATGTGCGCGATGAATTTGGAAATCATAGCAATGCGTTTAAAACGGTTCTTACTTCGTTTTATCTTTAATTTCAATTTTTCCTTTTATAAAAAAATATTTCCATTTGTAAAAAATAACAACAAATACTGATTTTATTTGTAAATTAGTTATCTATGGGATATTATCGAGATTATAAAACTGCTTTACGTAGTCGCTCTTATCAGAACATGATAAAATGGATAAACAATCGTGGAGCTACAAGGGTTTATTCCTCCCTTTTTATTTTCTTAACAGGGTTGGTAATTTTACTTTATAACACCATCTCTGATTTTTTTGCAAGTCAACTTCAAACAAAAGACACATCTTGGTTTGATCAATCGGAAGTCATTTTCAATGTCACAGCTGTGGGTGTCATTTTTATAAATACTATCGCTTGGGCTATAAGTGAATTTAAATTCAATGTAATTTTCATTACTCAACTGATTTTACTCGCAGGTTATGCCTCTATTTTTTATTCAGATGTTTTTTTGAACGCAACATTTTTACCCATCTTCATGATGATTATGAGTGTCATTGTGATTTTACTTCCGAAAGAAACCAAAAGAAGATTGTATGGGAGCGCATCTGAATTTGGAGGTTACTTCGTAAATCCTAGAAAATCTGCTAGTAACTCTACCAGAAGAAGTACTAGCGGAAATGAAAGACACAGTAGCGGAAGACGTAGAAGTAGCTCAAGGAGCAGCAGTAGTAGAAATAAATCAGAGAATTCAGATTCTCCCTCTTCGCCAACTTCTTGAAATGAAAATGCAGCAACTTATGCGTATATTTACACATTGTAAGTAGTCATAATTGATATAATATGAGATACATCCTTGAAAAATCGCTGTTTGGAGTATGTAGCTATCTATCTGATTATATGGGTATTTCTACGAAAAGTGTTAGATTATCTTTTGTCTATGCCACTTTTTTCACTTTCGGATCTCCCATAATTTTATATCTAATATGGGCATTTTGGTTAAACATTAAAAGATATTCTCAGGAAACAAGAACAAGGATTTGGGACCTTTAAAGCATTTCCTTAGATTTTTTCTTTGTTTTTTGACTCATCCGAGCTTCTAAGTATTTATCGTAAACTTCAGGAATTAAAACCGTTTTTAAGTGATTATATTTTATCTCTTTGGCTATTTGAATATCTTCCTTTAATATATTTCCCATATGAGGAAATTCGTGTTGAATTCTGTATTTTTCATTCTCATATCTCAACTCAGCTTCAAAAATTTCAATAACTTCTGCACTTGATATATCCATCATGGAAGAAAAACTATAAATTTTATTCGCTGCATTTTTCTCAGCATGATGTATACTATTTCTTTTACTCAATATCCAATCTGGTATTTCGGTATTGCTTCTCTTTTTTGGACGCCAAAATAAGAGCAAGCTGTAAATTCTGTTAAAGATTTGCGCCGGCATTTTTAAAACAAACGCAAATTTAATGCCAAGCTTTAAATCAATGCATCACCAATTTTTGGTAGGTTAAATTCCTTTAGTGAACAGCTTTACCAATCAATGTGGTTGTTGTGTTTCTTTCTACTAAAACCCTTACCAAATCGCCTCTTTTATAGTGTTCTTTGGGAAATACAACCACTACGTTTTGGTCGTTTCTTCCCATCCAATCTTGATCGCTTTTTTTACTCTCACCTTCAACTAATACTATAACCTCTTTTCCAACATACTCAGAATTTCTCTCTTTCGACATTCTATTCTGAACCGCAATGATCTCACTCAATCTTCTGCCTTTAACCTCTTCTGGCACATCATCACTGAACTTTTTCGCGGCTGGAGTTGCAGGTCTCTCACTATACTTGTACATATAGCTAAAATCAAACTTAGCCCATTCAATCAGCGATAACGTATCTTGGTGCTCCTCATCTGTTTCAGTACAAAATCCAGCAATAATATCACTCGAAATCCCACAATCAGGAATGATTCTCCGAATCATCTCTATTTTTTCCATGTACCATTCCCTGCTGTAATTTCTACTCATGGCTTCCAAGACACGGGTATTTCCGCTCTGTACCGGCAAGTGAATGTAGTTACAGATATTTTCATGTCTAGCCATAGTCTCAACCACCTTCTCGTTAATATCGCGAGGGTGACTGGTGCTGTATCTAATTCTCATGTTGGGAACCGCCACTGCCACTTTCTCTAACAAATCAGCAAAATCGACCGAATTATCTTGCTCCTCTTTGGTTAAACTCTTGAATTCTTTCTTCGGACCGCCACCAAACCACAAATAACTATTGACATTCTGCCCCAATAAAGTTATTTCTTTATACCCCTGATTCTTCAGTTGAATCACTTCATTTACAATACTCTCAGGATCTCGACTTCTTTCTCTTCCTCTAGTAAAAGGAACTACGCAAAAACTGCACATGTTATCACAGCCACGCATGATTGACACAAATGCAGTTACTCCATTTGAATTTAATCGCACCGGATTCAAATCACCATAAGTTTCTTCTCTTGATAGCAGTACATTGATTGCTCTTCCACCCTCATCAACCTCCGCAACCAATTTAGGTAACTCACGATAACTATCTGGCCCAGCAACCACATCTACCAGGTGCTCTTCTTCCAATAATTTGCTTTTCAAACGCTCAGCCATGCACCCTAAAACACCAATAATTAGTTCATTATTATGCTTTTTATTTTGTCGCAAATGAATCAATCTCTGCCGAATTCGCTGTTCTGCATTATCTCTAATTGCACAAGTATTCAAAAAAATCACATCGGCATCTAACTCATCTTGGGTATTCACAAAACCGTGTTCACCCATGATGCTCGCAATAATTTCGCTGTCCGAAAAATTCATGGCACAGCCATAACTCTCAATGTAAAGTTTTCTGGATGTCTTTTCTGCTGCTGGATGTGTGCTCATTGAAACACAAAAATACGTCTTAGTGGAGGGATTTTCGCATATTTGCAGTACGTTATGAAATTAAATCGAGTGTTTTTCGCGCTTTTTTCCTTTTCTTTCTGGGGAAGTTCCCTCGCGCAAAAATCAGAAGACCAAGGCCAATTCAGCGGAAACCTGCTACTTAACTACCAAAAATACCTTCGCGACGATAAAATTGGAGCAAACACCCGTGTCTATCTTGAAAACACAGCAAGTGTAGATGCCTGGCTATTTATGCAATATCGAATCAAAGGATACAACTTTGTTGTCCGTTATGACGCTTTCAATAACTCTCCATTGCTTGACCCACTCGATGCCTATACTGCTCACGGCATCGGTTTCTGGCAAGCAAGCAAACAACTCAATGACTTGAATATCACCGTTGGTTCGTTTTATGACCAATTCGGCTCTGGAATTCTTTTTCGGGCTTATGAACAAAGACAAATTGGTATTGATTACTCTATGCAAGGCGTAAGATTGGTATATGACCTCAATGATCATTGGAAAATCAAAGCCTTCTCCGGAAATCAAAAAGGCAATAAATTCGCCGATACTCGCTTCAGTTCGAGTCCTCAAGTCATTAGCGGAATCAATCTTGAAGGCGAAGTTGATCTCGGCATGGATGCTAAATATGGAATGCTCAACTTAGGTGCTTCAGCCCTCAATCGCAATATCGATCGCCAAACCATGGATGAATTGGTTTCCATCATCAATAGTTACGACCGCGAAGACCAATTCTACCCCAAATACAATGTATACGGCTTCAATGGTTACGCCACCTACACCAAAGGGAATTTCTCTATCGGAGGAGAAGCTAATTTCAAATCCCCAGAAGCCATCGTAGATTTCAATAACAAACTTGCCCTCAAAAATGGTAAAGTTTTTTACGGAAACCTCAGCTGGGGTTCAAAAACCATCAAAATAGGCAAACCTAAAAAAATCAGTGGGGATAAAAATTCACAAACCATAAAAAAACCAACTACCCTGAATTTAGGAATCAATATTCAAGCCCGACATGTAGACCATTTCACCCTCAGAACATCCCCAAGAGAAAACCTTCTCAATGGATTAATAAGCTATTTGCCCTCTATGACCCGTCAAAATACTTACAGATTGATGGCGCGTTATAACGCACCGGCCCAAGATCTTGGTGAAAACGGCATCCAAATGGAAATTGACGCGAAAATCAACAAATCTACCCGTTTATCTTTCAACGCAAGTTACGTGCAATCATTGGCACACAACGGCTCATTTGACTCGTCTACAAACTCCATGAAGCCCATTCAACTTTTCCGCGAATACAACGGACAACTCATCCAAAATGTAGGAAAACACACTCTAAAACTAGGACTTCAAACCATCTATTACAACCAAGCCCGTTACGAACAAGAACCAGAATACGAACCTGTGCACACCATCACCCCATTTGCGGAATGGCTGCACAAAATTGGAAAAGGAAAAAGCCTCCGAATTGAAGCACAATATCTCAAAACCGAAAAAGATCAGGGTTCATTTGCTAACCTCATGATTGAATACTATTTCAGTAAAGAAATTTCATTTTCGGTTGGCGACATGGTCAACATAGAACCCCACCGCTACGAAAGAATGACCATTGAGAACCGTGTTTTACACTACCCAACCATCTTCATGAGCTACAACCACAACAACAGTTTCTATACCCTGAGTTACCTAAAACAACAACAAGGCGTTAACTGCAGCGGCGGTATTTGCCGTGAAGAACCCGCCTTCAGCGGCGTGCGTTTCACCGTAAGTAGCAATTTTTAATCAGGTATCAGGCTTCGGGTATCGGGCTCTGGGTTCCTGGTTCTGGGTACCGAGTACCGGGATTCAAGTTTCGGGCTCCGGGTTCCGAAAATCGGGCTCATGGTTTCGGGTAACAGAACAACGCACCTAGTCTCTGGTCTCTAGTCCCTAGTCCCTAGTCTCAAGACCATATACCAGCTACTAGCTACCATGTACCATGTACCTGGTACCTGGCACTAAAAATATATCTCTTTAATATTTAACAACATATCTGTTGTCATAGCATCTAGATCATATTCAGGAGACCATCCCCAATGCTCCCTAGCTAAAGAATCATCAATGACTGCTGGCCAACTGTTGGCAATAGCTTGACGATAATCTGGATTGTAAGAAATGCTAAAATTGGGTAGATGCTTTTGAATGCTCGCAGCAATTTCTTCGGGTGCGAAACTCATGCCTGCCAAATTATAACTCATGTGCATACCAATCTTTTCAGATGGAGCGTGCATCACTTCCAAAGTAGCCTTCAAAGCATCTGGCATATAAAGCATGGGCAAAGTAGTGCCTTCACCCAAAAAACACTCATGTTTACCATCGCGCAAAGCATCGTGATAGATAGCAACAGCGTAGTCAGTGGTTCCACCGCCTGGCTCACTCTTGTAACCAATAAGTCCAGGATAACGCAAACTGCGAATGTCAACACCGTATCGGTTGTGATAATATTGAATCAATAATTCACCCGTGTATTTGGTAACTCCGTACATAGTGGTGGGATCCATTGGACCATACTGAGGTGTTCCAAATCGAGGCGTATTTGGACCAAAAGCCGCTATAGAACTTGGCCAATATACACGGCCTATTCCAGATCCTTCTTCTTTAGCCGCATCCAACACGTGGAAAAGTCCATCCATGTTCAACTTCCAAGCAAATTCTGGATTCTTTTCGGCAGTGGCACTTAACAAAGCAGCCAAATGATATACTTGCTTTGGCTTGTATTTCATTAAGATTTCTTTAAATCTTTGGGCATCTAAAATGTCCAAGGTTTCAAATGGACCCGATTGAAATACTTCGCTGTCTGATTTGCGAATGTCTGATGCAATTACATTAGACTCACCATAAATTTCTCTCAGCGACTCAACCAACTCTGTTCCAAGCTGCCCGCATGAACCAATGACTAAAATCTTTTCCGTTGACATAAATGAAGGTGCAAATTAATATTCTTTGGTCAACTGTTTGAATTTGGACGCCAAAAAAGATTTTGAATTTTTTTTTGGGGGATAATCGGGATTTAAGTGTTATAGTCTTGATTAACCCAGTCTGAACATGAAAGAACAATTAGAATCCAACGCATTTACCAAGTATGCTGCTGGTCTCATGGATAAAGAAGAATTAACCAAGTTAGAAAATTGGCTTAAAGAAAATCCGCAATTCATGAATACCCTGGCTTTCATTCAACAGCAGGTTAATGCGATGCCACTTGAACCCACTCTTCAAAGCTCTAACCGTTAATTTTTATGAAAACCGAAAAAGATTTCCATTCCATCGATCCTGAATTCCAAGACATTTGGAATGCCGCAAAAAATATCGTCCCGTCAGAAACTGCTGAAAATGACCAAGCTTGGGCTCAGTTTCAATCAAAAATCAATAAAGAACCCCAACAAAAGAATTTATTCGTTAGCTACCGTCGTTGGCTTTCAGTGGCAGCAGCTGCTACAATTTTCTTACTGAGTGGGTATTTCTTTTTCCAGCCTAAAGCAACTCCACAACCGGTGGTTGCTGAACATTTTACACCTGCTGGAGAAGCAAGATCTATCACACTCACCGATGGTAGTACCGTTGTTTTAGCACCCAATTCAAAACTAACTGTTTCAATCACAGAAAATAAGAGAAGTATCAAACTTGAAGGATTTGCCCGCTTCGAAGTGGCAAGAGATGAAAATGCTCCATTCCAAGTGACAACACCTCAAGGAATTGTTACTGTTTTAGGAACTGGTTTTGATGTCACAGCCCCATCAAATAAAAACCAAACGCTAAAAGTATTTGTCAATCACGGAAAAGTAAAAGTTCAGTCTGAAGATTTAACTCAAGAAGTGATCTTAATTAAAAATCAAAGCGTTACGGCTTTGCAAAATCAACTGACTAAAACCGAAAATTTGAGCAATAATCTAAGCGTTTCTGCCGAACAATTTCAGTTCAATAATGCACCTTTAAGTGTTGTATTTCAAACAGTTGAATCCTTCCAAAATAAACAAATTGGCTTCCTTGGAAATGCTTGGCCAGAAAATGCCAAAAATAAATCGTTCTCTGGTACCTTTACCTACAATCAAAGTGCCCAAGAAATTGCAGAAATTCTATCCCAAGCTTTAGAACTTCAAATCAAGGTGATAGAGTAATTTTCAATGATTAACTTTGTTAATCATGCGCTTGCTCTTGAAGTCTCTTGCCGTTTTCCATATTCTGTTGTTCCAAATAACAACAGTAAGGCTAGATGCTCAGGTTTTTGAACCCAATTACGGACAAGTTACCATGCCAGAAGGATGCACAGACTCCATCTATGCTTATATCCAAATTCCTCTAGGTACCGTTTTTATCACCGAAAAAGGTCTGCGACTCTCCTTGATCAATGAAAATGACAAACCATTGATTCATAAGTCTTTGCATTATCAAGGAAAAGACACCTCCTTCACAATTAAAAGGCAAGTGTTTGACTTGCTATTTCATGAAGCACAATCACCGCAAGAGATTCGATTCGAAGACCCCGTTGAATATTACAACAACTACTTCCTAGGCAACAACGAAAAGTCATGGAAAACTAAAGTTCACCCCTTCAGAAAAATAAGATGGGTAAACATTTATCCCCAAATTGATGCCGTTATTTATGTCAAAAATAATCAACTAGAATTTGACTTCATAGTGAAACCCAAAGCACATGTAGACCAAATTAAAATGTACTTTGAAGGACAAAAATCCCTAAAAATACTTAAAAACGCCATCAAAGTGTCGGGTCAAAATGCAGATTTCACGCTCAATGCGCCCATTTCCTATCAAAAATCCAAAAGGAAACTCAAACAAATTCCAACTCAATACTCCTTAACAAATAACATCGTTTCCCTGAAGCTAAAGAATTTAAATCCCCTAGATACACTGATCATTGACCCCATTCTAGTATTCAGTACTTACAGCGGCTCCACAGCAGATAATTTTGGATTTACTGCAACTTACGATACTGCGGGCTGTCTGTATGCAGGGGGAATTGTTGATGCAAATACCCGTCGTTACCCCGTAACCACTGGGGCGTTTCAAACAATTTACGGCGGCAGCAACAACAATGCCGAACCCGTATATCTTCCCTGTGATATAAGCATTTCCAAGTATACACCCGATGGCTCCAAACTATTGTTTGCTACCTACCTT